>Ga0222706_1000032_pt1 | contig 72971 bp, 66 predicted proteins | sample AntAcemetage1572_FD_179829 | JGI IMG/M metagenome (GOLD analysis project Ga0222706, IMG submission 179829) | Saline water microbial communities from Ace Lake, Antarctica - #1572 | ecosystem: Environmental > Aquatic > Non-marine Saline and Alkaline > Saline | place: Antarctica: Ace Lake...
GCCATGCGGCCGTCTTCGAACCTGTGACTGCTGCGCTGCGGCGTGCCGGTTCCGGTCTCGGGCAATCCCGCCCGATCACTGGAGTTGGTCATGCAACACGATCTGTTCTCTTCCCTCGATTCCTTCCTGTCAGTGCCCGCCGGTTCGGGCGGCTTGCTCATCCGCGACGTGGCCGGTCTGTACCGGCCGGCCGAGGCCGACGAAGTATTGTTGGCGGCTCAGCGGTTGCTGGCCTCGCAGGTGCGAGGCAGCGACTTGATGGACTCGCCTGCGGCGGTGAAGGACTTCCTGCGCGCCCGGCTGGGCAACTTGCCGCATGAAGTGTTTGCGGTGGTTCACCTGGATGCGCAAAACCGCGTGCTCGACTACGTGGAGATGTTCCGGGGCACGGTGAGTCAGACATCGGTTTATCCCCGTGAGGTGGTGCGCGATGCCCTGCTGCGGAACAGCTCTGCGCTGCTGCTGGTGCACAACCATCCTTCGGGCGCCACGAACCCGTCGCGGGCCGATGAATACCTGACGCAAACGCTGAAGCAGGCGGCAGCGCTGGTTGACGTGCGGGTGCTCGACCACTTCATCGTGGCCGGCAGCTCAGTCCAGTCGATGGCCGAATTGGGCCTCGTTTGAATACTGGGCCCTCGGGCCCATTTTTGTTTTTCTTTCAACGGCGCGCTGTGCGCGAGCGCAGGGGAGGGCATTTCATGGCCGGCAATGCCGGCTGAAAACCGCCAGCGGCTCGTTCCCGTGCCCGGGGATCGCGGTCTTGATTTCCATGCCGCTGCGCGACAACGACGCCCGCTGGACGAACTGACGCTCAAGGCGCTCCCGCCGCTGCACTATGGTCCCGTCCCGCCCGCCAGATCGTCCCCCCGGTCACCCGCCATGCCCGTGGCCGGGCCGCTGGAAGACCCGACATCCGAACCCCCGAACCCTGGAGTGATCGCAGCGGCTCGAACGACGCGCCAGTCGCTGCCCTTCGGTCAGCTTGGTGTCACGCCGCCCGCAGAGCCGCCGCTGCTCAGGTCATCCGGTCGCCTGCGCTTTGCTGTGGCGCCCGAAGAGGCGATGGCAGCGCGTGCGCCCTGCAGCCCACCGCAATCCCCCCACGGCGCCCCCGTCCCGTGTGAGGGGGACTTGTGGGGGGATCTTTCAGCGGTGGGCCAGGTGACGGGCTCACTGCTTCGGCTGCGTTTGTTTCCCCATCCCCCACCCCTTCCCCAGGGAAGGGGTCTTGCCCACCCCCCGCCCGCCCGTGGGCGGGAGCGAGGGAGTCCGAGCGAGAGGATCGGTTTTTGAGGAGCCCGCATCGGGGTCCGGCTGATTCGCTCACGCAAGGAGTTCCATCATGGCCAACGTTCAAGTTATCCAGCGCCACGCGCACCTGGCCGGTGCCGTCAAATTTGAGTCCGTTAACGGGCGCGAAGGCAAGCTCGCCAAGGCGGTGCTGACCGCCATTTCCAACCAGTACCGGGGCAGCGGTGAAGACCGCGAAGAAAGAGCGGTCGCCATTCAGTGGACGCTGTGGGGCAAGCAGGCCGAGCACGCCGCCGAGTACCTGAGCAAGGGCTCGCACGTCAATCTCGTGGGCCGTCTGCACAACACCCGCTATCAAGACGGTGAAGGCCACGAGGTCTACGGCATGGAATTCACGGTCGAGGACATCGACTACCTCGACAGCAAGGCCGAAGGCGAAGCCCGCAGAGCCCGCGAGGGTGGTGGCGAGCCGCCCGCAGCAGCGCCCAGCCAACCCACCAGCAGCCACCGCAAGCCCCGCAGCGAACGCCAGCCCGCGCACGCCTGAGCAACCCAACCGGGCGGAACCCATCCGCCCGGTGTTTCCGATCACCCCATCTTCGATTTCCCGTTTTTTGGAGCATTCACCATGAACAGCGTTCAAGCTTCCCGCCCCCAGCTCGCTACCCGTTTCGGCCACAACACCTTTGTCATCCGCAGCGAGACCCCGCTAGCCGAAGAGCAGATGCGCCGTGCCGCGCCGTCGATCTTTGCCGAGGGCAAACACAGCAGCCGCTCCGAGCGCTACACCTACATCCCCACCATTGAGGTGCTGCGCGGCTTGCGCCACGAAGGCTTCGAGCCCTACATGGTGTGCCAGAGCAAGAGCCGCATCGAAGGCAAGACCGAGTTCACCAAACACATGATCCGCATGCGCCACGCGGGCCAGGTGACCACCCGGCCCGAGGCCAACGAAATCATCTTGATCAACAGCCACGACGGCGCCAGCAGTTACCAGATGCTCGCGGGTCAATTCAGGTTCGTCTGTTGCAACGGCTTGGTCGTGGGCGACGTCTCCAACGACATCCGCATCCCGCACAAGGGCAGGATTCAGGACGAGGTGATCGAAGGCGCCTTCCGGGTGCTGGAGGACTTTGAGGCGGTGGACGCGTCCGCCGACGGCATGAAGGCCCTCACTCTGAAGCCTGAAGAACAACGGGCCTTCGCCACCGCCGCCCTAGCGCTGCGATACGTTGAACGAGGGGAGGGCGACCCACCGGCGCCGGTGACCGCCGAGCAGCTGATCGAAGCCCGCAGGCCTGAAGACTTCGGCGCCAGCCTGTGGACCACGTTTCAGCGCGTGCAGGAGAACGCCCTGAAGGGCGGCCAACTCGGCCGAGGCGCCAAGGGCCGGCGCCTGCACACCCGCCCGGTGGCCAGCATCGACCGCAGCGTCAGCCTGAACCGCGCGCTGTGGGTGCTGGCCGAAGAAATGCGCAAGCTCAAGGCCTGAACGTCAGGCAAGAGCCATTGGCCGCGCTGGATTCGCCCCCGAATCCAGCGCGGTCCACCCGCCGCAGCGCTTCCATCATGGAGCGCTGCGTGCGCGCGAATTTCTCAAACGCGCTCGCCGGCTGGCGCCGGCTTGCGCGATCCCGGCCGCTGGCGCATCGAGCGCGGCGCCCGGGAACTGTCCACCGCCTCGATCAACCCCTTGTCGATCGCGCCGGAGGACTCCCCCATGAAGACCCTTGTGCTCGCCAACCAGAAGGGTGGCGTCGGCAAATCCGCCGTCGCCACCTTGCTGGCCCACTACTTCAGAAGACAAGGCCAGCGCGTGCTGGCCATCGACCTGGACCACCAGGGCAATTTCTCAGAGCCGCTGCGGCGATCGCTGCGCGCGACGCTGGCAGATGTCCCGGCCAGTTGCCTGCTGACGCAGAGCCGTCCGGTCATCCCGGATGCTGACTTCGTGCTGGTGGCTGCCGATCGGGTCCTGATGGCCCTGGAGCGCCAGCCCGACCAGCACTCGCCTTTTGCGGGCAAGTTCCGTGCGTTCCTCGGTGCCATGGATGAGAGGTTCGACGTCTGCATCGTGGACACCAACCCCAACCCGGACATCCGGGTCATTGCCGCACTGGTCTCGGCCGACTTCGTGCTCTCCCCGATCCAGCTCAACATGGAAGCCATGAGCGGTGTGTCCGTGCTGCTGAACCACGAGCGGGTGGGGGTGCGCAAGATCAAGGCGACGCTCAATCACAAGCTGCACCTGATCGGGCTGCTGCCCATGATGGTGGAGGCCACGCCGTTCCAGAAGTCCAACTTCCTGCAACTGATCCAGCAGTACCACCCACTGCTGATCCGCTGCGGCCCCGGGGCAGGCGACTTCGCCTCCATGCCGCGCCGCTCGGCCGTGGCCGAAGCGCAGGCCGATGGTCTGGTGCTGTGGGAAATGAAGAAGACCGCCGCCCGCGAAGCCTGGCAGGCCATCGAGCCCGGCCTCAAGGTCATTGCCAACACCGTGGCACCAGCCGCATCGAGTGAAACCAAGGAAGCGGGAGGCCACCATGGCGCTGTTGCTTGACGGGCTGGATCTGCTGGCGCCGGGCGGCCTGCCGGAGAGCGGGACGCCGCTGCGTTTGCCGATCGCCTCTATCGACGAAGACCCGGACCAACCCCGGCAGGAATTCGACGACGAGTCCCTGGCCGAGCTGGCCGAGACGATCAAGGAGCGCGGTGTTCGGCAACCGGTTTCCGTGCGAGCGGATCCCAGCGAGCCGGGCCGCTGGATGCTGAACTTCGGCGCTCGTCGCCTGCGGGCGTCCAGGCTGGCCGGGCTGTCTGAGATCCCGGCCTTTGTGGACCAGACCGCCAACAGCGTTGACCAGTTCATCGAGAACGAACAACGCAAAGGGCTGACGCCGTTGGAGATCGCGCTGTTTGTGCAGCGGTCACTGAGCCGGGGCGAGACGCAGGCTGGCATTGCGCGTGCCATTGGCAAGAGTCGGCAGTATGTGACCATGGCGACGGCCCTGATCGATCCGCCCGACTGGTTGATGACGGCGTACAGGGAAGGCCGCTGTCGTGGGCTGTACGAACTCAACGAGTTGCGCAAACTGTCCGCTGGGCATCCCCAGTACGTAGAAGCCTGGGCGTCTGACCGCAGTGCCATCACCCGCGAGCGTGTGATGGCACTTCGCGCCGACCTGGCAGAGGGATCGGGCAGCGTGCGGCGCGGCACATCGGCGCTGATCGAATCCGTGGAAGCCAGCTTGCGGGAGGGCGCGGAGCAGGTCCACTCTGTCACGAGCGGCCCGTCCACTCAGCCCACGCCCGAACCTGTGCCTCGCGCTCCTCGGTTGGCACCGCTGAGGCTGCTTGCCAACATGGGGAGTGCGGAAGTCGTGGTGAACACCTTGGAGGCTCCGGAGCATGCCGGGCTTGTCTATGTGACCCCGGTGAACGGGGGCCAGGTACAGGCGGTGCCAGGCAGCCAGCTGACCCTGATCGGCCTGGTGCAGGGTGGAAGTTGTCAAACAGTTTGACAACCTGCTGGTCCCCACCTGACCTGTTCTCGACCTGCTCTCAGCACCGGGACGCTGGCTCCAACACCATCGGCCCGCTGCAAATACCCATCTGATCGCTGCTTCTGCCCGCCAGGTTGTCAAACTGTTTGACAACCTGGCGGGCGAGAGCCTGTGCGCGTCTCGATGGATTCTCGACCGAATCCAGCGCCTCGAATCTACCAATCCTCGACGACCATGAAGTCATTGGTGAGTGCAGGATAGGCGCGGTGGCGCCGGTTGTCTGACACGCTCACCCGGGGGTGATTCGTTGTCAGGAGACTCGGTATGGAAACCTCGTCACGCGACCGCATCAGCGTCGATCTGCACGGCCTGAAGGCCATGCTCGTGGAGCGATCACAGGCGCTTGCCGTGTCGCCCTCAGAACTGGTGCGCAAGGTGCTGGCAAAGGAATTGGGCGAGTCGGCAGGCGTAGAGAGCCAGCATGCCCGCAGCCACCTCGTGCGGACGTTGGGCACTCGAACCCGCCTATGCCTGCGCATGCACATGGACGATGCGACATCAACGCTGGAAGCAGCGCGCAGGGCGGGCGTGAGCCCTGGCGACTACGTGGCAGGCCTGGTGGCGGGTGTTCCCGCGATCCTTGGCGGTGGCGGGCAAAGGGAACACGTCGTTGCCCTCACGGCGTCCAACGCCGAGCTCTCGACCCTCAGCCGAAACATTTACCACCTGACGCACTTGCTGCGCCAGGCCGAGGTGGGCCCAGCGCTGTACTACCGCGACATGCTCGACACCTTGTCTGGTGACGTGCGACGGCATCTCGCCCTGGCCTCGGGCGTTCTGGCCGACCTTCGCCCTCGTCACCAATCACCAAACCAGCGCTGATCGTGACCTGAAAGGAGATATCTATGGCCCAAGCACCCAACATCGATGGCGTCCTGATCCAGTGGGGCGACCGCCTGTTCTATCCGGGCAACCGGGTGGTGAAGGTCAAGCCACAGCCCCGGCTAGATGGAAATGCCCAGCGTCAACGAGCAACAGCCATTCGCGAGCGCATCGAAGCCACGGTGGTGCGGCGGGCACCGCAAGTGATGGTCAAAGTCACCGGGGGAGGGCGGGGCATGCAGGCCATTGCCGCCCACTTTCGGTACATCAGCAAAAACGGCCAACTTGACATGGAAGACGAACGCGGCGAGACGATGCGGGGCAGGGACGCGGTGCACGCGCTGACAGAAGACTGGCGTTTCAGCGGTAGCCAGATCGAAGAGGTCGGCTATCGGCGCGAAGCTTTCAACATCATGTTGTCCATGCCGCGTGGAACCGATCCGCTGATCGTGCAGCGCGCGGCGCGCGAGTTCGCGCAAACCGAGCTGGCCGATTACAAGTACGTGATGGTGCTGCACGACCACCAGGCCAACCCGCATGTGCACATCAGCGTGCGTGCCGAGTCCATGCACGGTCGGCGCCTCAACCCCCGCAAGGCAGACCTGCAGCGCTGGCGCGAGACCTTTGCCGAGAAGTTGCGGGGCTACGGTGTGGAAGCCGAGGCGACGCGGCAAGCCACGCGCGGTCAACAGCGCCAGCCCGTACCGCTGTGGCGCCTAAAGGCGCGAGAAGAAGGGCGCTTGCGCAGTACCCCATCAGCCAAACCCAGCGGGCAGCAGGCGCATCCTTCCAAGGCAGCTGCTGTCGAAGCCTGGGTTCAAATTGGCCAGGCGCTGGCTGGATCAAGCGAAGCGTCAGACCGCCAACTTGCCGACAATGTGGCCGACTTCGTCAAAGGAATGTCCGACACCAAAGTGGCCGAACTGCAGCGGAACCCTGTACGCGCGGAAAAGCTGGCCCCTCGACCGTCGAACCAACCCGAAACACGGCCGCTTCCTCAGCAACAGACGCTGCCAAAAGACATCGACTCGGCCCGGTAAGAATGATCTGGTGGGGCGATGCGATGGCACCGCATCGCCAGCCAAGCCGTCAACCTTTCTTCTGCTCCATCGCTGCCAGGTACTCAGCCTCGAAGTCCATCCCCAACTCCATCGCCGGGTCGATCTGGCGAAACGCCGCGTACATGATGGACAACAGGTGCAGGCCTGAGAACTGGCCGGGCAAAGACTTCAAGCTGTATTTCTGTTCCGGGTTGTTGATGTCCAACCCCTGATTGCCCAGCAGCGCAATCTCCAGCGCTATGGCTTTGCGAGCTTCTGGGCCTTGTACTTCGAACACCGTCAGCGCGTCGGCGATGTAGCGCATCACATCGGGCCGGTACCCGCCGAGCGAACGGGCCTTGACTTCGCGAAGAGCGATGGCGGTGCGTGATTTCTCCGCTTCCTCCACCATGGGCGAGTTCGGGTGCTCGGTGATGAAGCGGTGGTACATCCGGTCGGCCTCTGCTGTGGCTTCCGGAGTGCCCAGCTTTTCCAGCGCGGTGGCCAGGCCCAGCAGGGTCTGCGGGTCGTCGGGCATGCGCGCCAGCGCTGCTCGCAGGTGCGTCACGGCTTCATCGACCCGATCAAACATGATCAACAGGCCACCCAGATTGCGCTGGGTGTACCCGTCGGTCGGGTCGGCCTGCAAGGCCTTCTCAAACGCTTCCAACGCCTGCTGCGGCTTGCGCATGCGGTGATAGGCGTTGCCGATGCCCACCCAGGCGTGGGCGTGGCCGGGGGCCAGTTGCACAGCCCTCTTCAGGCGGATGATGGCTTCGTCGTACTGGCCCAGCTCGCTGTAGGCGATACCCAGGTTGTAGAGCACTTCCGGGTCGGCCGGTGCCGAATGGGTGAGGCTTTGCAGGTAGGGCACCGCTTCGGCGATCCGGCCCGAGCGCAGCATCGGAATCACAAAGTCCAGCGCAGAAGCTGTGGCCGGAAACGCCATCACGGTGATGTCTTCGTTGTCCACCGTCGCCATCGCAGTCTCACCCTGCGCGGCATATTCCGCCGCAAAGTGAAGGATCACGGCCGTTTTGAAAGCTTCGGTGCCCACCTGCCGTGCCTCGGGCGGCAGCAGGTTGGTGTCGAAACGGTTGAGTGGAATTTTGAATTCGGCCATGGCTTCAGGGCTTGTAGGGGATCCAGGCGTACCAGCCGGTCATGCCCATGGCATCGGCCCAGGCGTCCACCAACTCGCGGTCGTGGGCGGCGCCCGGCGGCACGCGGTCCACAATGGCCAACAACGCTGAGCCCAAATCCAGCACCCCCGCTGCTCGGTACGGTATGGCGTAAGTGCTGCGGCCCAGCAGGCGATCGGCAAACAGGGCGCTGGCCGCCACCGGACCCAACAGCGACACCGGAATGGTCAGCTTGCCGGACCGCCGGGACAGCAGGCGCAGATTCTCTTCCTGTATCGCGTCCATGCCTTGGCGTTGCATTGCTTTCAGGCTCGGGTACTCGTCGGCGATCCAGTGATCGATTCGCAGGCCGATGGCGTACGAGCGCAGGTTCACCATCGCCCAGTGCGCCACCGCGTTGGCGAACCCGGGTGCTTCTGAGCGTTCGGTATCGTTCAAATCCAGGCCAGCGGTCAGCAGTTCATGCACCCTGTCGCCCGCCACACCCGTTCCAGAAAAGTCGAAGCGTTCGGAAGGGGGCAGTTCCAGCAGGCGCAGCAAATAGCCTGCCTGGTAGGCAACCCAATAGTCCAAGGGGTCGTTGCTAGGGCGGTAGCGCAACACGTGCGCGGGAGCGCCGTTGCGGGCCAGTTGCAGCGTTGCGCGCAGGGTGAGGCTGCTGTCGGGTTTGAATTCGACCGGTCGGCCGCTCAACGTCTCGATGGTCTGGAGCATGCCCATTGCGTCTGGGCCAAGGTTTTTCATGCGCAGATTATCGGTGGTGGCGATTGCCGATCAGGCCATGCCGGCCTGCTCCAGCACCTCAACCAGCCCTCGGCTCATCAGCTCCAGCTCGTCTTCAGGAAAGTCGAAGCGCTCAAACACCTCGTTCATTCCAGCAAAGCCATGGGACAGCGCGGCTGACACGCGCTGGGCGTCCATTTCAACCGCGCCACGGCCTAAAAACCTGCTTCCTGCCGCGCAAGAAAGCAGCAGCTTGATGCTGTCGTCCACCTGGTTGAAGAAGAAGGCCCAGTAGGGCCACTCGGCTTCCAGGTTGCGCAGCAGGGTTCGCACCTGCGGCATGTCCACCAGCTCGCGCGGGTCGTCGTTGTAGCCGTCCACCACCAGCGTCATCTGGCCCCGGTAGAGCCAGGCGTCTTCGCGGGTGGCCAGAAAGACTTTCAGCCGCGCAAGGACCGAAGCCAGGTCTCCCTGTTCGACCTCGCGGCGCGAGATCATCAGGACCACGGGTTCGGTGACGCCGGGGCGGAGATCGAGGCGGTTGGTTGATGTCACCCGAAGATTTTGCACCAAGCCGCTGTGCAGGAAAAATCGAATGTTCCCTCCTGCGCGCCTGATTCAAGCCCTTGCAGAGTCATGGCCTAATGGAAAACTCGGTGGGGAATTTGCAGTGACTTGATCATTCCAGTCCTGCTGCTTTTCAAAGTACAACCAGGTCGGAAGGCGGCGCATGTCGGGCGAAATCGGGATTGATGTTCAATTAGCGCACACCACAGCGCAACACGCAAAGTATTTCGCCTGGGAGCTCACCCGCCGCCGAGCGGCATCGGAAGAAGACCGCCTGGCGCAGTCGCTTTTTGATGCCAGCGTTGATCTGAATCCTCACCAGATCGATGCGGCGCTCTTTGCCCTCAACAACCCGCTGAGCAAAGGCGTGGTGCTGGCCGACGAGGTGGGCCTTGGCAAGACCATTGAAGCCGCGCTGGTGCTCTGCCAGCTGTGGGCCGAGCGGCGGCGACGCCTGCTCGTGATCTGTCCCGCCGCGCTGCGCAAGCAGTGGGCGCAGGAACTGGCCGACAAATTCAACCTACCCGCTGAAGTTCTCGATGCGCGCACCTGGCACAAGCTTCGTGAAGGCGGCATCTACGATCCGCTGGACCGCGACGTCATCAGCGTCATGTCTATCCATTTCGCCGCCCGCATGGAAGCCCAGTTGGCAGCTGTTCCATGGGATGTGGTGGTGATCGATGAAGCCCACAAACTGCGTAACGCCCACCGCAAGAGCCATGAAACTGGGCAAGCGCTCAAGCGTGCATTGGCGGGCCGCAAGAAGCTGCTGCTGACTGCCACCCCGTTGCAAAACTCCTTGATGGAGCTATACGGCCTCACATCGCTCATTGACGAAGAGATCTTTGGCGACGAGCGCAGCTTCAGAACCCAGTACACCAGCATCGACGGTGACATCCAGTCGCTGCGCCGCCGTCTCCAGCCCTTCATCAAGCGCACCCTGCGCCGAGACGTGCTGGAGTACGTGCCCTACACCCAGCGCCACGCGCTCACCACACCGTTTTCCCCTTCAGAGCAGGAAGTTCAGTTCTACGAATTGATTTCGGCCTACCTACAGCGCGATTTCAGCTATGGGTTCCCCAGCCGGCAGAAGCATCTGGTTGCCCTCATCCTGCGCAAGCTGCTCGCCTCGTCCACCGAAGCGGTGGTGGCCACGCTGGACGCTATTCGCAACCGGCTGCAGCGCCTGTTGGACAAGCAGACCATTGACGAAGAATGGATTCAGCAGCTGATTGAAGACGAAGACCTCGACGAAGATCTATTGGAGGACGACGACCCGGTTGCCCCCCACACCGACGGCACGCCGCAGGTGGACTACGCCTTGGTGCGCGAGGAGCTGGCCGAGCTCGACGACTACCTGCGCCTGGCCCGCAACATCCGTGAAGACCAGAAGTCACACGCGCTGTTGTCTGCACTGCAACAGGGCTTTGAGCGCATGGGCGCGATGGGTGCAGCGCGCAAGGCGGTCATCTTCACCGAATCTCGCCGCACGCAAGACTACCTTGCGCGCTACCTCGAAGCACATGGCTACGCAGGAAAGATCACCACCTTCAGTGGCGGCAATCAAGGGCCAGCCTCTACCGGTATCTATCAACGCTGGCTCGCGCAGTACAGCGGCAGTGACCGCGTCACCGGGTCCCCAGCCATCGACCGGCGCACAGCGCTGATTGATCATTTTCGCGAGCACTCGCAAATTCTCATCGCCACCGAAGCCGCCGCCGAGGGTGTCAACCTTCAGTTCTGCTCGCTCGTCGTCAACTACGACCTGCCATGGAACCCGCAGCGGGTTGAACAGCGCATTGGCCGCTGCCACCGTTACGGACAACGGTTCGACGTGGTGGTCATCAACTTCCTGAACCAGCGCAACGCCGCCGATCAGCGGGTGCTGGAGCTGCTGCAAGACAAGTTTCATCTGTTTGACGGCGTGTTCGGCGCATCTGACCAGGTGTTGGGCCAGATCGAAAACGGCATCGACTTTGAAAAGCGCATTGCCGAGATTTACGACCGTTGCCGCACACCTGCCGACATTGACGCCGCCTTTGCGCAACTCCGCACCGAGCTGGACGCCGACATTCAGGCCCGCATGCAAGAGACCGAGAAGCTCTTGCTGGAACACTTTGACGCCGACATCCACGATCTCCTGCGCAGCCACAAAGAGCGCGCCGAAAGCCAGCTCGATCGAATCACCCGATTTTTTTGGTGGCTCACCCAATACGTGCTGGCAGGTCTTGCCCAGTTCGATAACGTCAAGCTGGCCTTCGACCTGCAAGTACCCTCCGTGGTGCAGGCGCCCACCGGCGCTTATCAGCTCATCCGCAAGGGCGAGACGCCACCCGAACACGCCCGCATTTACCGGCTCACCCACCCGCTGGGCCAATACGTGCTCGAATCCGGGCGCAACCTGCAAGCGCCCCCACAGAGCCTGACTTTTCACTACGGCAGCCACAAGCCCCGCATCAGCATGGTGGAACGCTTGGTGGGGCAGAGCGGCTGGATGCAGCTCAGCCTGCTGGAACTCGACAGCTTTCAACACGAAGAGCATCTTGTCTTCACCGCCATCACCGATACCGGGGAGGTGCTGGACCAGGAAAGCTGCGAAAAGCTCTTCTACCTGCTGGCCACCACGAGCGACCTGAAAACCAGCGCGCCCATGGAGCTACAGGCCAATGCCCAGCGCCAGCTGGAAGCCACCCTCAGCCGCGCGCTGGAGCTCAATGATCAGTTCTTCCAGCAAGAGCGCGACAAGCTCGAAGCCTGGGCCGAAGACCGCATCGCTTCCGCCGAGCAGGCCCTCAAAGACACCAAGCTCAAGCTCAAAGGCCAGAAGCGCCAAGCCCGCATGGCCCTCAGCATGGAAGACGCCCAGCGCTTGCAGCAAGACATCCGTAAGACCGAAACCGAGCAGCGCCGCCAGCGGCAAGACATCTTTGCTGTGGAAGACGAAATCGAAGCCCGGCGCGATGCGCTCATCGCCGCCCTTCAAAAGCGCTTGCACCGCGCCAGCCGCAACCAAACCTTGTTTGTGGTGCGCTGGAGCGTGGTGTGACGTTTTATCCCCGCGCAACCCGCCCGCACTGAACCCCAAGGGAACCCATGAACAACAGCACCAACCTCACCGACCTCAGCCACAGCCCCGATGCCTTGGCTCAGCGCCAAGCCGAGCTGCTGGCCTGCTGCGCCAAATCGGTGATTTGAACGGGGCCATGATGAAACCCATGCATGTGTCAGGTGAGGCCGATCCCGCTTTGTTGAACGATGTGCGCCAACTCATTGAGCAAGCGCGAGCGCATGTCGCCAGCGCAGCCAACAGTGCGCAGACCTTGCTGTATTGGCGGGTGGGCGAACGCATTCGCCGCGATGTGCTGGGCGAAGCCCGTGCCAACTATGGCGAACAGATTGTGTCGACGCTGTCGACACAATTGGTGCAGACCTATGGGCAAAGCTTCGGGTTGCGGAGTTTGCGGCGCATGGTGCAGTTTTCCGAAGCATTCCCAGAGGCGCAAATGGTCGGGACGTTGTCGCAACAATTGAGCTGGAGCCATTTCATTGAAATCCTGCCCCTCAAGCAGCCGCTGGAGCGCGAGTTTTACGCCGAGATGTGCCGCATTGAACGCTGGAGCGTGCGCACCCTGCGCGAGCGCATGGGCAGCCAGTTGTATTTGCGCTCGGCCATTGCCAAGAAGCCAGAGGGCGTGATTGCCCAGGAGTTGAGCCACCTGCGTGAGGGCGGGCAGATGACACCCGACTTGGTGTTTCGCGACCCCTACATGCTGGACTTTCTGGGTCTGCCCAACGGCTACAACGAGCGCGATTTGGAGAGCGCCATCCTGCGCGAGATGGAGCGCTTTTTGCTGGAGCTGGGCGCAGGGTTTGCCTTTGTGGCACGGCAAAAGCGCATCAGCGTGGGTGCCGACGATTTTTATTTGGACTTGCTGTTCTACCACCGGCACTTGCGCCGTTTGGTGGCAGTGGAGCTGAAGCTGGAGAAGTTTTCGCCCGCGCACAAGGGGCAGATGGAGCTGTATCTGCGCTGGCTGGACCAGAACGACCGCGCCGAGGGCGAGGCATCACCCATTGGCCTGATTTTGTGCGCCAGCGCTGACCGCGAGCAGGTGGAGCTGATGGATTTGGACAGTGCCAATATCCGCGTGGCGCAGTACCTGCATGCTTTGCCCGATGTGCAGGTGTTGCAGGCGCAGTTGCACCGCGTGGTGCAACTGGCCAGGGAGCGGCAGGCCAGTCAATCGCTGGGTGCGCTGCCCGACAACCGGGAAGCAACATAACGAAAAAGCGCCTGCACCGCGCCAGCCGCAACCAGAGCTTGTTTGTGGTGCGCTGGAGCGGGATGTGATGTGACGTGTTGCTGAAACCAAAAAATAGCGACCCGTTTTCTCTTCATGTCGCCACCGCGTACATGTTCTTCGCACCCGTTGAACCACCCCATACTCGGTTAATCCCCCCGCACCGAACCTCAAGCTGCGGACAACAACCAATTCCAGCCTTACGCCTGAAAGCGCCATCCATGAGCACCACCAACGACAACAAGCGAAAGCAGCTCATCAGCAAGTTGAAAGAGCTGTTCCAGCTCGACCAGCCCGACCTTGACTTTGGTCTCTATCGCATCATGCACGCGAAGAGTGCCGAGATCACCCAGTTCCTGGAGACGGACCTGCTGCCGCAGGTGCAGGCGGCATTCGCCCTGTACAAGACGGCAGACAAGGCCGAGATCGAGAAGGCGCTGGCCAAGGTCATCGCGGGCATCGAGGCCGCGGGCATGGACCCCAACCAATCGCCGAAGGTCAAGGAGCTGCAATCGAAATTGCAGAGCGAAGCCGTTGATGTGGGCGGGCTGGAAGGCGAGGTCTATGACCACCTGCTCAGCTTCTTCCGACGCTACTACTCCGAGGGCGACTTTTTGTCGCGGCGCGTCTACAAGCCCGGGGTCTATGCCATCCCGTACGAGGGCGAAGAGATCAAGCTCCATTCGGCGAACGCGGATCAGTACTACATCAAGACCAGCGAGTACTTGCAGGACTATGCATTCCGTCTTCGACCCGAAGATGATCTGGCTCCGCGGCGCGTGCATTTCAGGCTCGTTGAAGTAGCGGAAGGCGAGCACGGCAACGTCAAGGTTGCCGAGGGAAAGGATCGTCTGTTCGTCCTGGCCAAAGCTGGCACTTCAGGTCGAGACTTCATCTCAGAAGCCGACGGCAAGGACGGCAAGGAACTGATCATCAACTTCGAGTACAGACCCGTTAGTTTGGCGGACTGGCCAACTGAGCTTCGCGAAGCCAAGAGCAAGCCACCCGCACAGAAAGACTTGACCGCCTTTGCTGTCAAACGAATCTTGACCGTTGTAGATGCATCAGTTGGCGAATGGACTGCAGAACTCGGTAAGCCTCACGTGCTCGCAAGCGGTGAAAGAGCAGACTACTCGCGGCTGGAGGCGCACCTTAGACGGTACACCGCGAGAAACACGTTCGACTACTTCATTCACAAGGACCTAAACGCATTCCTTCGCAGAGAACTTGACTTCTACATTAAGAACGAAGTCATGCATATCGATGACGTTGAGCGTGAATCCGCTCTTCGTGTGGAGCAATACCTTTCCAAGTTGCGCGTGGTCCGGCGAATCGCAGGGAAGGTCATTGACTTCCTTGCACAGCTCGAAGACTTTCAAAAAAAGCTCTGGCTGAAAAAGAAATTCGTTGTGGATGCTGGCTATTGCGTTGCCCTCAGTAGGGTCCCTGAAACGCTGTATCAAGAGATCGCCGAAAGCGAACAACAACGCGAAGAGTGGGTGACGCTACTAGGTATCGACGGTATTCCAAGCGACCTCACAAAGAATGGCTACTCCGTCCCTCTAACGTCGGAATTTCTACGCGCGCATCCGACGCTCATGCTGGATACGCGGAACTTCACAACCGACTTCAAGAATCGGTTGATTGCCACCATCGATGACCTAGAGGAGCAAACCGACTGTGTGTTGATTCAAGCCGAGAACTACCAAGCACTCTCGCTGCTACAGCCATCGCTCGGAGAAAGAGTCAAGTGCATCTACATCGACCCGCCATACAACACCGGAAGCGACGGGTTCGCATACAAAGATGCATACCAGAGGTCCAGCTGGCAGGCGATGATGACAGACCGAGTTGGGGCTGGGTTCGGTCTACTCGAACGCGGCGGAGCGATGCTGGCCAGCATCAACGATATTGAGCTGGCGGGACTTCGATTCCTGCTCGACTCACAAGCTGGCTCGGACAATCACGTAGGTACCCTTGTCTGGAAAGGCGCGACCGACAACAACCCAACGCGCATCGCGGTTGAGCACGAGTACATAGTGTGCTACGCCAAATCGAAGATAGATCTCGATGGCCAATGGAGTACTTCCGACAACGAAACGAAGCAGCTAATGCTGGATACGTTCGAGCGCATTCGCGAGAAGGCGAAGTCGCAGGAGGAAATCGCAGCGGAGTTCGAGGAGTTTGCGACGGAAAAGCGAGAGCTGTTGGGTGATCTGTATCGCTACCGCCACGTAGACAAGAATGGCCCTTGGACGGCTCGCCGCAACATGGAGAACCCAGGAAAGCCTGGCTACATGGATGATGTATTCCATCCTGTGACTGGAAAGGCTTGCGCAAAGCCATATTGGGGTTGGCGCTTCTCCCCCATAACCATGAAGCAACTGCTTGATGACGAGAGGATAATTTTCGGCGAGACCGAGGAGAAAATACCTGAACTTAAGGTTTACCTCCGCGACGTCAAATTCCCATTGAGAAGCGTGTTTTCGATGGATGCCCGTAAGGGATCAAACGACCTAGATCGGCTGTTTGGTTCAAGAGATGTCTTCAAGAATCCGAAGCCCGTAGAGGTGCTTGGGCACGTTCTCCCTTTTGTCGCCCCACCTGGAAGCGTAGTGCTTGACTTCTTCGCTGGTTCGGGGACAACAGGCCACGCGGTGATTAACTTGAATCGAGAGGACGGCGGGCTCAGAAAGGTCTTCTTGATCGAAATGGGAGCGCACTTTGACCGAGTATTGGTGCCTCGCATTAAGAAGGTTGCTTTCTCGCCTGAATGGAAGGACGGAAAGCCCAAGCGGCTCCCGAGTGCTGACGAAAGCAAACGAACGCCAAGAGTCATAAAGCTTGTCCGGCTGGAGTCCTACGAAGACACGCTCAACAATCTCCAAACGCGACGGACCGAGACTCAGGCTTCGCTGCTCGACGGAGGTGAGGCACAGGGTGAAGATCGGCTCAGAGAGCAGTACCTTCTGCGATACATGTTGGATGTAGAGACGCAAGGTAGTGCGTCGTTGTTGAACGTTCGCGCACTACAGGATCCGACCACTTATCGCCTCAAGGTAAGACGGCCAGGTTCGGACGAGAGTCAAGAGGCGGAGGTGGATCTGCTGGACACATTCAACTGGCTTGTCGGCCTCCGAGTCCGGAACATCGCTGCTCCACAGATATTCAGCGCTACTTTTGCGCGTGATGATCAATTGCGCTTGACGCTCGATGGCCGGCTCAAACAGGATAAGAGTGGTCCATGGTGGTTCCGGACTGTGACCGGAGCACTCCCAGATGGCCGCAAGGCTTTGGTGGTCTGGCGAAAGCTCACTGGCAAGCCGGAGGAGGACAACCTTGTCCTCGATGAGTGGTTCACTCGGCAAGGCTATTCCAGCAAAGACAGCGAGTTCGACCTCATCTACGTCAACGGCGGCAACAACCTGGAGAATTTGAAGGCTCCCGACGACACCTGGAAGGTGCGGTTGATCGAAGAAGACTTTCATCGGCTGATGTTCGCGACGGAGGGCTTTTAAGGTGGGCACCAAGAAGGTCGCATCCAAGGCCACGTCGAAGAAGAAGGCAGCGGCGACGCCCTTTGCGTACAAGCTGGTTCTCAACCAGTGGCTGCTTTCGTTGTTCAACGCCAAACGATTCGAAGACTTGGCCGAGCCCCTGCGTAATGAGGCCCTGGAGGGGTTGGACGAGAACAACGTCCACCGCTTCCACCACGCCCTGACGGCACAGCTCTTCAACCTGAAGCAGTTGCCGACCGAGCTGCTGCTGGAGTACGACCAGAACATCGTCAAGCACACCCAGCGGCTTAACGAGCGGCGTATCACACGCGGCGACGAGCCCGTGGTGTGGAAGTACTTCCAGTACCTGGCCCTGCTGTTCACCGAGATCTATCTGGACCGGTACTTCCGGGACCCGCAGGCCCTGCTGGCAAGCCTGAATCAGCAGGTGGCGGCCTGGAACGTGGAGAAGCCCGAGGCGGACCAGGTCACCCCCCTAGATGCAGCAGGCGAGGCGTGGCCGCAATTGAACAAGCTGGCATTCTGGATGGCCACAGGCAGCGGCAAGACCTTGGTGATGCACGCCAACATCCTGCAGTTCCAACACTACCTGGCCAAGCACGGCCGGCGGCGCGAACTCAACCGCATCATTCTGCTGACGCCGAACGAAGGTTTGTCCCAGCAGCATCTGCGCGAGTTTCAGTCTGCAGGTATCGAAGCAGAGCTGTTCAATAAGGACGGTCGCGGGCTGTTCGCTGGGCAGGCGGTGGAGATCATTGAAGTCACCCGTCTGCGCGATGAGATGGGGGACAAGACCGTGGCGGTGGACGCCTTCGAGAGCAACAACCTCGTGTTGGTTGACGAAGGGCACCGTGGTGCCTCGGGCGGCGGCGACGGGGCCTGGATGAGGTTCCGGAATTCGCTGTGCGAGAAGGGCTTCTCGTTCGAATACTCGGCCACATTCGGGCAAGCCGTGAAGGGCAATGTCGCCCTGATTGACCTGTACGCCAAAAACACACTATTCGACTATTCGTACCGCTACTTCTATGGCGACGGGTTCGGTAAGGACTACCAGATCCTGAACCTGGACGAGACGACGCAGCGAGATCACCAAGAGCTGTACCTTGTCGCGTGCCTGCTGTCCTTCTTCCAACAGCAGCGCCTGTACCGCGACAAGGAAGTCTCATTCAAGCCATTTCTCATTGAGAAGCCGCTTTGGATTTTTGTCGGCGGCAGCGTCACCGCCACCCTGGCCAAGCAGGATGCATCGGACATCGTGGAGATCCTGTGGTTCCTGGCCGGCTACGTTGCCAACCGAACCAGCAGCGTTCAGCGCATTGATCGCGTGCTGAACCAGGGCCTTGTCACTGCAACCGGCAAAAACCTCTTTGCCGGCCGCTTTGCCTACCTCAACACATGCGGCCTCTCCGCATCGCAGGTCTTCGATGAGACGCTGGCCGTGCTATTCAATGCGCCCGGCGGCGGCCAGCTTTACATCGAGAACCTGAAGGGCGCGACGGGCGAGGTGGCGCTGCGGCTGGGTGCTGAGAACGAGCCCTTCGGTGTCATCAACGTGGGCGACGATGCCAAGCTCGTCACCCTGTGCAAAGAGAAAAATCTGGCGACGGGTGAGCGTGAATTCGCTGGCTCGCTTTTCCACGACATCAACAAGGCACACTCACAAGTGAACCTGTTGATTGGCTCGAAGAAATTCACCGAAGGCTGGAGCAGTTGGCGCGTCTCCACCATGGGTTTGATGAACGTGGGCAAAGGTGAAGGCGCCCAGATCATTCAGCTGTTCGGCCGCGGAGTGCGGCTTAAGGGCTACGCGATGAGCCTTAAGCGCAGCGGGAAGACGCAACTGCCGGAGGGCATGGATCGGCCCAAGCACATCGCGGCGCTGGAAACCTTGGGCATCTTCGGCATCCACGCCGACTACATGGCCCAGTTCCGCGACTTCCTGGAAGAGGAAGGCCTGCCCACGAACGATGACCGCATCGAGTTCTTGCTACCGGTCATCAAGAACCTGGGCATGCAGAAGCTCAAGACCATTCGGCTGAAGAAGAAGATCAACGGTGTCAACACCGAGTTTGGCGACGCCTACCGCAAGCTCGGCCCGGTGCCGACGGTGAGCCGACCTGACCCTGCAACAGACCGCAGCACCGAGTACCTGCAGAAGAACCAGGTCATTCTGAACTGGTACCCGAAGATCCAGGCCATGAAGTCTGGTGGTTTGGCCGGCGGCGACGCCGACGCTGCGCCCAACCAGGCGCATCTTGGGCCACGCCATGTCGCATTTCTGGACATCGATGCCCTGTACTTTGAGTTGGAACGATTCAAGGCGGAACGTGGCTGGTACAACCTGAACATCACGCGACAGGGCGTCGTGGATCTGCTCGCCGATCAGAGCTGGTACCAGCTGCTGATTCCGCCCGAAGAGCTAGCGTTCGATTCGTTCGAGCGAGTTCGGCTCTGGCAAGAGATTGCGCTGGCGCTGCTGAAAAAATACGTCGAGCGCTACTACACCTTCCGCAAGCGTGAGTGGGAACTGCCCCACCTGGAATACCGCGATCTTGAAGCGGACGACGCGAACTTTCTGGGCGTTTCAGAGGCGTCGAACGACAGCTACTACCGCATCCTGCTGGACAAGTCGCAGGTGGAGATCACCACCAAACTTGAAGAACTCAAGGCCACCATCATCAAAGGTGAACTGAAAGCCTGGGAGTTCCAGGGCCTGAAAACCGTCTTGTTCGACCGGCACCTCTACCAGCCGCTGCTGTACCTTGATTCGAAGATCGTGGAGATCAGCCCGGCGCCGTTGAACAAAGGCGAACGCCTGTTCGTCGAAGACCTGAAGGCCTTCCACGACGGGCACCCTGCGTTCTTCAAGGACAAGGAGCTCTACCTCCTGCGCAACCTGAGCAGGGGCCGCGGTGTGGGCTTCTTCGAGGCCGGCAACTTCCACCCAGACTTCATCGTTTGGCTGCTGGTCGGCGAGCAACAGCACGTCATCTTTGTCGACCCGAAGGGCATCCGAAACCTCGGCCCGACTGATCCGAAGATCCAGTTCCACGAGACCATCAAAGAGATCGAGCAGCGGCTTGGCGACCCGGCGATCAAGTTGCAGTCGTTCATCGTTTCGAACACGCCGTCGCATACGATGCGGATGCTCTGGCACATGGAGAAGGCCGACATGCAGAAGCGGCACATCCTCTTTCAAGAAGAGGACAAGGACACATACGTGCGGAGCATGCTGGAGGCGGTTTTCCAATGAGCTGCGGGGTAGATCGGGACGCAAGCTTTCGCCGTGTCGTTGGGGCGTGGCCTTTGCCGCAGCCTCGTCGGAATTGAGTACATCGGACCCTTATGCCACCTAGTGCGCCAAACGCGGCAACGATCACGGTTCCTGAGACCTTGGCTCTCCTTGACGGGACGTTTGCCTCGGTGGCCAGAGGCGTCGCCGAAGACCGATACGTGTTCTGGCTTGGGTCCGGCATCTCCTTCGGCCGAGTTGCTGGACTTCGCCAAGTCATCGCAAGGGTTCTGGAGTTCCTGCGCGCACGAACCATCCCAGGAGACCCGGCCTGCCGGTTCGGCAATGCATTGATGGCTGCGCTGGATCTTGCGCCACTGACCGCGGAAGAGAGCGCCCGCATTGACTTAACTCAGCCGTTTGCGACCTGGCCTGATCAGAACGAAATCGTGCGTCGGTTGTGCAACAACTACGCTCGGCTGCTCGACATCAATGTGGAAGGCGAGCCCGAAGACTACTTGCTTTGGGAGGCCGTTGATGTTCGGGCGACGTTCGCGGACCCGACTAAGCCACCGGATGTTGAACACCTGTGCCTGGCAATCCTCGTCCTGGAAGGCGCGTGCTCCGATGTCGCATCGGCTAATTGGGATGGTCTCATCGAGGGATCCATAGCTGCGCTGACCGGGGGGCAGCCTGCACTTTCGGTGTGTGCTCGCCCTGAGGATTTGCGCGATCCCGCAGCCCGCGGCCGATTGATCAAGTTCCATGGGTGCGCGGTACGCGCCGCCGAGAACGAAGCCGCCTACCGACCCTACTTAATTGCGCGTCAGTCGCAGATTAATGGCTGGATCGCGCGCTCGGAGAACGCAGTGCTCCGGGGTCGGCTTGTAAGCCTTGTCGCGACGAAGCCGACGCTCATGATTGGCTTGTCAACACAGGATGCGAATATCCAAGCGCTTTTCGCGGAGTCTGCGGTTCAGATGCCGTGGCAGTGGCCGGCCAACCCACCGAGCTACGTGTTTTCTGCAAACGAGCTTGGCGTGGATCATCAGGGGCTGCTTCGGAACGTTTATCGGCAGGACATGACGCCCGGGAACCGTCAACAGATTCTCAATGAGGCCCGCATCCAGGCATACGCGAAGCCGTTGTTGCTGGCCCTGGTGCTCCACCTGCTGTGCAGCAAGGTCCGGGCACTCGTCGACCTTACGCCGGGCGCAATGCCCGTGGCCGATCGTCAGTCACTAAGAGAAGGCGTTGTTGCACTGCGAGATCAGCTTGCTGCAAGCGTGACGCCGGATCCGCTGGCATTCATCAATGCATTCATCGATCAGTGGGGTCGATCCCTCGATCTCATACGGAACGGGAGCTTGACCCACGCAGCAGGGCGCTATCAGCCGCTGACGGTCGAGTCGATCGTCAACATCCACATCAATCCAGGTCTACCTGCATCGGGGATGCGCGAAACCGCTTTCGCAGCTGGGGTCATCGGATATGGCGTCTCCAGCGGTGCGTGGCATATCGATGCGCCGGCCTCGAATGTCGTACGCGACGGAATGTTCCGCTTGCACGCCCCTTCGGGGGAGGTCAAGGTGTTCCTCACGTCAGGGCCGATTTCGGCCCTGCAGCTACTGCAAAATGGGCACGTGGTGGATGTCGATGAGCCTATCGTGATACATGGGCACAAGCTCGTCCCTGCGATGCCTCGTTCGCCACGCAGTGCCCCGGGTCGGACAGGCCGACGTGGCGTGCGGGAGGTGAGCATTGCCAGCCTGATGGAGTCCTACGCGACCCTTGATGAGCTGTTTCAGCGATTCCGCGAGGAGCTTGCGATATGAACGACACCACCCCAGTGGGGCGCATCACAAGGCTGTTGTTGGATGCGGGTTACCGATCGGTATCGGCGCCGCTCGTGATTGGCGGGTTGAAGTTTGACTTTCCAGCTGCGCTGGTAGGTGCCGAGACTTCGCCAGACCTGATCCTGATCGCCGACACTGCATTCGAGCAGGAAGATCGTTTGGTGACCAAGCTGGAGGGCGTTGCTCGGGCGCTTGATGTGGCCAGATCGAAGCGGCCTCTGACTGTCGTGATTGCTGGACCACGCCCCTCTTCGGCGAATTTGGAAGCCATGTCCCGTGTATGCCGAGTGCTCCCCACTGGGACTGTGCTCGACAAGGACGCAGAAGGCTCCCTCCGAAACTGGCTCGCTGTACTCTTGCCCCTGCGACTGCCGGAGGTACATGCACCGACGGCCAACGCCCTTGAGCAGTTTTCGAAGCTGGGTGTTGGACTGGACCAGGAGGTCGCCGACTTGGTGATTCCAGCGCAGCAGGGGACGCGAGCCGTTCAGCTGCAACTTCACCAGATCATTGAAGACGCAGTTGCCGATGCCAAAGAGGACGGTGCCGTATGATCCCGCGACTGAAGTCCCTAACGGTTACTGATTTCCGGAGCATTCGCGGTACGGTGACGGTCCCACTCGATAGCCCTGTGGTCTTGATTCACGGGCAAAACGGGTCTGGCAAGACGAGCCTACTTTCAGCCATCGAGCTTGGTCTTACGGGGCAAGTTGCATCGTTGGCAAGAGTCGACCCGTCGTTCGATTCTCATCTGGTGCACAAGGCGGCAGCGGAGGGCCGCGTATCGATCACAGTTGATGGCCTGACTGACCTTAGCCAGACCGCAGAGATCAAATCCACGAACAGGGAGTTCAGCGGGAAGGGGCTTCTCTCGCCATTACTCTCGCGGTTCTACGGCGAACGTTGCTATCTGGCCCAGTCAACCTTGGCGCGCTTGCTCGAAATCTACCAGCACAAGGACGCGCGACTCACCGAGTCACCCTTGACCAAGTTTGTGAAGGACTTGCTTGGCCTGGACCAGCTGGATGCGCTCGTCGAGGGCTTGCACGATGCGGGTGACGTCAGGCGCCTGAGAACCGGCGCACCGTTGTTCTGGGACGTGCGTGACGCGATTCCAAAGCTTGAGTCGGAAATCACACGACTGACGAAGGAACAGTCGGCATTGAATACGGACATCCTGCAGCTCATCCAGAGTGTGCAGGCAAAACTGCTTGTGATGGGTTCGCCAGAACAGACCGACATTCGCTCACCACAGGCCTTGAGGCAGTTGCAAAGCGAGGCGAGCGAGCCAGAACTGCAGCGGCTGGCGAAGATGCGCCGCGACATTGGGGCTGTGGTCGAGCAGTGGTCTTCGGTTCGGTCCGGCGTGACAGCGCAGGAACGCGATGTAGCAGAGGCGAGATCCAAGATTGCAGCCGATTCGTTGCAGCGCTGGCGTGATGGCAGCGGGAAGCAACTTGAATCGGTCTTCGCGGCGATGGCGGCGTACTTTTCTGATCTGCCGTCGCCGTCTTCCACGCGCCCAACTCACGCGCGCTCCGTCGCATTTCAAACCGTTTCCGCTGAGCTGAAGCGCTGTAGTTCCGTCCTGGCGCGCGACGTAGACGACACCAAGCAGCTTGCCGCGCTTGATGAAGGAATCGGCAAGTCACGATCGCGGATCGCAGTTCTCGACGAGCAAATTTCGAAGCACGCAGCAGCAGCTGGCAGCCTGGCGGAGGCACTCAACAGCGTCCTTCCTCATGTGCATTCGGAGGAATGTCCGGTTTGCAGCAGATACTTCGGTGAAGTCTCTGAAAAGCCGCTCAGCGAGTTTTTGGCGAACCAAATTTCGGCGCTGACCGCAAGCGCAGGACGACTTCAGGCACTTTCCAAGGAACGGGTTGAAGGTGCCACGTCGTTGGCCGACGCCGAGCGGAGCCGCGGAATCCTGGCTGGTCGAGTGTTGACGACTGAGGCCCGAGACGAGCTGAAAACGAGAGTGGCGAGACTGTCAGAGTTCGAACTTGCGCTGCAGCAGATCGAGACGGCAGTCATCGAGGGCGAGAAGTGTCTCAACGATGCCAGTGAAGCGTCGGCGAGTTTGAACGCCTTACGCGCTAAGGATCAGAAGGCCACAACCATTCGCGCTGCCGCGCAGAAGTTCTCGGTTGATTTGAGCCTTCAAGAAATTGGTGAGAGCGAGCCGCTGGCTGAAGCGCTGCAGCGCTTTCAGGGCCACGTGTCGAAGACCGAGAACGCGCTTACTGCCAAGGAATCGGCACGCAGGGAAGCGAATGCCAGCGTAAAGCAACTGAGCGTGCTGGAGGGTCAAAAGAAGACGTTGGCCAAGGCTATATCTGACAACAAGGAGCGACTCTCGCGGTTGAGTCAACTCAAGTTAGTTGCCGACTGGCGCATATCCCAGGCCAAAGAGCTCAGCCGTCGCGCGCGCGATCAACGCACCGCGATCGTCCGCCGTGTCTTCAATGAATCCTTGAATGCGATTTGGCGCGATCTGTTCGTTCGCCTGGCGCCTGATGAGCCATTCGTGCCAGCGTTCGCATTGCCTGAGTCCGATGGAGGCGCGGTCGAGGCTGTCCTGGAGACTCTTTACCGCAGCGGTGGCAAGGGCGGGAATCCGCGTGCCATGTTAAGCGCAGGCAACTTGAACACGGCCGCGTTGACGCTTTTCCTGGCGCTTCACCTGTCGGTAAAGCCAGCGCTTCCTTGGCTGCTGATTGATGACCCCGTCCAAAGCATGGACGAGGTTCACATTGCGCAGTTTGCGGCGTTACTACGGACGCTGTCCAAACAGCACGGTCGCCAGATCGTTGTCGCGGTCCACGAGAAGCCGCTATTCGACTACCTGGCGCTTGAGCTCAGCCCTGCATTTCAGAACGATCGCCTGATCACGATTGAAATTGGCCGGGCTGCAGATGGAAAGACAGTCATCAACTATGAGCCTCAGGTGTGGGTGCCTGATCAGGCGGTTGCGGCCTAAGAACCGCAGCAGGGCGAAAACGGCGATGCGGAGCGCATCTGCATTAACGGCGTCGCCCGCAAGCGCCGGGCTGTTTGCACATCACAGGGGGAGCAGCCGATACAGCAGGCGTTCCAGGGCATACCGCGTGAGCAGCAGATCCATGGGCTTGCCGCTAGTACGCGCCAGATTCAACAGGCGCTGGCGCACGGAAGCGCCGATGTTGCGTGGTTGGTCAGGCATCGCTGGTCAGCGCCATGAGGTAAGGCTGCACCGTGGCCCACACGCCTGCCGCCTCAGCCTCGCGGGCGATGTCTGCTGGCGTGGTCTTGCGCTGCCGCAGTGCTTGGCGCATGCCTTCGATGGCCAGGACATCGCCCACGGTGCGGCGGTAGCGGAACAGGTCGGCCACGGTCTTGGCAACACCGAACACCGGCACAGATGTGCCGGCAATCTGGTGACGTTCGACACTGCGACTCAGAAGCTCTTCAGAAAACCGGGCGATGCGGATGGGCGGATAGGTGACGCGGGGGCGCCAGTCTTTGCGGCCAATGGCAATCCAGACCTTGGGCGGCATCTGGTCGGTGAGGCCGTGGAACGCCAGTGCCGAGGCCAGGCAGATAACGCCTTTCGGCACCAGCTGGGATGCTTCGGCCAGCGATTGCTGAACATCGAGCGGCGCATCGGGAAGCTGGTACAGACCGCGGGCGAGGCGCACAATTTCGCCGGCTTGCTCCATTCGGCTGACCGTGGTGGCGGTCACCCCAGCCTTGCTGAGCTCGTAAAGTCGCGCCATCCCCTTTTGCTTCAGCAGCGCCAGCGCCTGACTGCGCTGTGTCGATGGGTCAGGGGCAACAGAGATGGGCACGGTATGAATCCTTGGTCGAATCAAGTAAACGACCGAGGATTTATACCATCGCAGTGCGACCGAAGGAAAGGGCCTGCTCATTGATCTTCCACCGTGAGCCCATTCCCGTTCAGGTGGTGTGAGCGTCGTTGCGGCAGCATGGGCATCGTTTCGCACGACGGGTTCCACACCCAGACCGGGGTCGAAGGCTCACTCAGCAGAGGGGCCCGCCCGGAGTGCTCGACGCCTTCATCAGCAATGAAGAGCGCCGGTGCCGAACCCTCACAGTCGGTCAGTGTTGCGCTCGCCGCCGAACTTGACAAAGCAAGGTCGTAGCGGAGTCCCTTGACGAATGAGCGGCCGTCCGAAGCCAGCCGATCGAGGAGTTGCTTTTCGAAACCGTTTTCGATTGGCAACCAGTGCTGCGTGACCGGCATCAGAAACAGCTCAATAACGTTGGGGATGCCTGCGTCTGAAACGCTGAAGGTGGCAATGATCACCATATGGAGGTCTTCGCAAGCCCCCCACAGCGACAGCACCGACGCGAACCGGCGCCCCATCCGGCGATAGAGCTGCTCGTCCAGCATGAAAGCCTGGTCGGGAATGTGTTTGATGACGATCTTGTGACCAAACCGGGCTGGGGTGATTTCCTTGACCTCGGCAATCATCAACATCAGCTGCTGCGGCGATCCTTCTTGGTGGCTGGCGCGAGCCCATTGCTGGGCGCGCCGCAGCTGAAGGGCTTCACGCTGATCCACAGAAAACACTTCCGGGATGTAGAGGCTGGCCCTCAGAGGCTGGCCATGCATCAGCTTGTTCTCAGCCGCTCGCAGCAGGTGCTTTCGCACGGTGAACCAGCTTCGCCGACCACCAAAGCCGGGCTTCCAGTGCGTCAGTTCGGCCTGATCCCACAGGTAGTGCAACAGGGCTCGCAAGGACAGTTTGTGGCCCTGCGTGGCGACGCTGCTGCTGGCGCTGCCGGTTGCCGGGGGCGCGGACCGTTCTGGCAATTTGCGCATCGAGAAGTCCAGCTTCAAGGTGGTTTCCCCGGTGGTCGGGTTCTCGACGATGGCAGAGCCCAGCAATTGACCCAGCCCGGAAAACTCGGTCGGCGGCTCGTAAGACGGACAGTCGGTGGCGTGGGCGCTGCCGGTGTTGGGCATGCGCTTGACGATGTAGCCGTCCAAAAGCCGGGCCACATACATCTCGATGCCTTGACCGTCTGCGTCTGGCCGGCACAGGCAGCGAGGCCGCAGGCGCTCTTCATGGGCCCAAACGATGGCATCCGCGAAGCCGGGTGCATCCTTCATCCAGCGCTGTCCGCCGATGTCGTAGACGACTTGGGGCTCAGCGGCGGTGTCCACGGTTCGATCCTCAGCGCACCGGAGCGGTCCGTTCCCGGGTGCGCTGCTGTTCCTGTTTGGGCGCCACGACCGGCCGCTGCGATGGGGCGTTTTTGTCGTAGACCTTGACCTTGAGCGACTGGCCATCGCGGACGCGCTGGGCGAGCTTTTCTGTGGCGGCGGCCATGATGGCCATGCGCTGTTTCTCGGGCACCCGCTTGGCCACCAGAATGGCCTCGACGGCGGCGAGAACGGCTTTTCTTCCACCGGTTCCGCGACCTGTCGCCTTGTCGCCAGCGGGCGTTCCCTGGTTGGCGGTTGCATCCCGGCCCGGTTCAATGCGGTTGACTTGCCGCAGTTCGCGTTCCACCTTGAGCCGTTCCAGGTCTGCCGGGTTGGGCTCGTAGCCCAGCGTTTTCACGCCGCGCGCAGCCGCCTCAAGCCAGACCAGGCGTTTGAAGTCTTCGTTGCCAGACACCCGCAGGGAATGCCAGTTCCGGGCTTCGGCGACATCGACCATGGACCGCGCCACCGAGGGGCTGTTGGTTTCGGTTGCCAGTCGGAAGGTGGATTCTGTGAAGGCGACACGCGAGGTGTCCCCCTTGAAGCGGTACTCGGTCAGGCCGATGCGAACGTCGCCCACGGTGACCGGTGCCCGCTTGATGAGGTAGCGGTCTAGAAGCGCCGCTTCGAGCTTGGTCACCAGGGCGGCGCGCTCGGCCTGGGCATCGATCCGGGCCGTGGCTTGCGGGTGAGCCGGCTCGCGCGCCTTGGGTTCAATTGGGGGTGTGGGCACGGGGATGGCGCTGCTGGGCGATTCCTGTCGGGCCGGTGCGCTTTGGGTTTGCGTCTGGCGATCGGTCACCGCAGGTTGCTGGGACTCACGTGGGACCTCGCGTTGCCACTGGCCCTCCACCTTGTGCACGAAGGATCGCTGCCCTTGCGCGTCCAGAGCAACGAAGCGGTTGGCGCCAAGTTGATCGGCTTTGGTCACCATCTCCTGGTAGCGGTCGCTGCGGTAGGTGATTTCAGCGAATGGGTCGCGCAGCTCGTAGCGCTCCGCCGGGGCCGCTTCTGGCGTCTGAAACGTCCGCATGGCCACCGGCGCGCGGTCGGCCGGCTGCACCGTGCCACCCTGGGGTGTGGGACCAGCCGGGGCAGATCGATTCGCCTGGCGGGAAGGTGCTTTGCTGTCGTCCATGGGAACCTCCTTCGGTTGGGGTTGCTGGCTGGTGATGGATCAGGGCTTCGGCGATGGCGGGGCCTGCTGGGCCACAGGCAAAGCGCGGTACACCTCGATCTCGACCCTGCGATTGAGGTCGCGCCCTTGGGGGCTGCGGTTGTCGGCCACGTGGTCGCCGCTGGGCTGGTGGGTGGTGCGGATTCGGCTGGCGTCCACACCCGATGCGATCAGGTAGTCGCGCACTGCGCTGGCGCGGGCCTGGGCCATGCGGCTCTCAGCGGGTGAGTCGGTGGCGCCGTCGGTGCGGCCACGCAGCAACACCAGAGGAGCGGTCTTTGCGTCTTCCACAAGGGTGGACGCCGCATCGGTTGATATCTCGACCTTTGCGCTGTTGAAGGCGAAGCGGATGGTGTGGACGCTGTTGGCCATGGCCCGTTCTTGCAAGCTGGCCATCAACTGTTGACGCGCGGCCAGCTGGGCCAGCTTGGCGGCGGTGCTGTCAGCCAGGCGGCTGGATTCGGTGGCCAGGATGCGGGTGTTCTGCAGGTCGTTCTTGCAGACCTGCAGCTCCACGGCCACCTGGGCATTTGCCGGTCGCCTAAGCGATTCGTCGACCGTGGGTGGTTTGGGTGGCGAGCTGCAGGCGCTCAGCAGCAAGGTCAGAAAGCCGGGCAGTGCGGCGCGGATCATCAAGGCGGTCATGGGTGTTCTCCCGTGGTCTCGAACTGGGGTGGTTCCACATCGGTCGGTTCGGCTCGTGCTGGCGTGTCTGCTTCGCTGTGCTCTTCATCGGTTTCATCTGCGGGCTCGATCGAGCCGCCACCGGTACCGGCCGTGCGTGGGGCAAAGAACAGGTCGAGCACGGTGTCGGCTGCCTTCTCGGGTGCGCCCTCCAGGGCATCGGGCTCCAGCTGGATGTCGTGGGCCAGCACCTCCAGGCACACTGTCTCGCCGGGCGCGAGATCGTCGTCGGCATATCGCCAACGCTGCTGGACCTTGGTCAGGTACAGGCCCATGTCCATCGGCAGGACCACCGGGGCTTTGCGCAGGCGCGATTGGAAGGCTTTGTCGCTGAAGTAGCGGATCTTCTCGGCCAGGATCGGCTTGCAGTTCTCAAAGATCACCACCAGGCGCTCGCGCCCCAGTTCCTTGAACTCTTGCGGCAGCAACAGCGCGCGGCGTTGCTCGCTCTCGTTGCGGCTGACCGTGCTGTGACCCTGGCCGCTGAAAGAGCGGCTGCGACCATGCGAAGTGGCCCGCTCGGTGAACTGACCCAGCATGGCGCTGTATTCGTCGGCGTCGCGTTGTTCGCGCGGGGCGAATAGGATTTGCAGCCCGTGGTTGGTGGCGAAGGTGCGGGCTTCTTTGTCGCCATAGACCGCATCCAGCTGCGACATCGCTTGAATCACGGTGAGCAGGCGCAGGTTGTAGCCGGCCAGGAAGGCAGCGGTGTGGGTGATGACACCGATCCGTCCCATGGCGGTGAACTCGTCGTTGACCAGCAGGCATTGCAGCTTGAGGCTCGGGTCCTGCTCGGGCAGCTTCTGGGTGTTGAGGCTGACCAGTTGCGAGAAGAACAGGTTCAGCAGCGGGCGGGCATTGGCCAGCCGGTGCGGCGGAATGCGCACGTAGACCGACATGCGCTTGCGCCGCAGGTCTTCTAGCCGGAAATCGTCGGCGCTGGTGGCTGCGTCCACCACCGCATCGGCAAAGATGGTCAGGGGCGCATGGAAGGTGGCGACCACACTGGACAGCGTGTTCTCCGAGTTGCCCAGCAGGCGCTGCAGCGCATCGGCGCATTCGTCCGACAGTGGCTTGCCTTCTTTCTTGCGTTGGGCGATCAAGCCACTCAGGTGGTCTTTCAGGGGCTGCCCCTGGCCTGACGACTGGCGCAACATCTCGCCCACGGTGCGAGGCAGCTCAGGGGTTTCCAGTAGCATGAGGCCCAGGCCGAGGAACAGGTTGCGCGCCTGGTCGTTGAAGAAGGCTTCGGACGAGGTGCCGCTGCCGTCGTTGGGGAAGAACGCCTGGCCGATACCCAGCAGATCGCCCACCCGGTGCAGCGGGCTGGTGCGCACAGCAGTCAAGGGGTTCCAGCGGTGGCTGCGGGCTTCTTCGTCGAACGGTGAGAAGGCATAGACCGCCTGGCCGTGTGCGGCGCGGTAACCGGCCGTGATGGCGTGGTTTTCTCCCTTGATGTCGAGCACCACGACCGAGTCTGGCCAGTTGAGCAGGTTCGGGATCACCACCCCCACACCTTTGCCGCTGCGGGTGGGTGCCGACAACATCACCGACAGCTGGCCTGGCAGAGAGAGGAACTGGCCCCGGAAGCGGCCGATCAGGATGCTCGGGGTGTTGGTCCTGTTTTTCGAATCGATGAGACCTGCGCGGGCCACTTCTGCAGACGAGGCGAATCGGGCATCGCCATGCAGGGCACGGCGCGGTCGAGCTGCTGCGAACAAGGCGCCGGGCAAGACGACCAGCAAGCCAAAGCCAGACAGCGCCATGGCAACCAGGAGGCGCTGGCGCAAGACGGCGTCGTCGGCATAGAGCTGCCAGTAGGTGGCGATGCTGCCCCAGCTCGCCTGCCTGGGGTCTGCCTTGCTGAGCAGCAGAAACAACACGCCCGAGGCGTAGACCGCAGCACAGAGCAGGGCGATGGCCACGACCGTTGCAAAGGCGCCAGCGGCAAGCCGTCGACCCACCGACCAGGTGGCGAATGGCAAGGCCAACGTCTGGCTCATGACGGCGCTCCCCCGCCAGCGGCAGCGCCTGATACCAGTAGCGTGCTGGCGCGCAGCGGGTTGTGGCTGGGGGCGTGGTGCCTGCGCCGAGGTTCGTAGGCCACATCCGCAATGAATCGGCCCCGCTCGTCCCGGTCAAACTGAACGATCACATCGACCACGATGCGCAGCAGGCCCTTGATCTCGTCCATGCGCAGACCACCACCGGCACCGCTTTCTCGGATCATCAGCGACATCTGTTCCAGGGCCAGAGCGCAGCTGCCGGCGTGCACGCTGGTGATGCTGCCAGGGTGCCCCGAAGCAGCCAGCCGGATGAAAGAAAAGCACTCTTCACCGCGCAGCTCGGCCAGGAAAATGCGGTCTGGCTTCATGCGCAGGCAGGCCTCCAGCAGCGACTTCGCCGTGACCCGCGCCGTGCCCTGAGCGTCCTTGCTGTAGAACAGGTGCACCACGTTCGGGTGGTTCGGCAAGGTCAGTTCGGCCGTGTCCTGGATGGTGATCAGGCGCTCGTGTTTCGGCACCTCTTCAACCAGTCCTTTCATGAAGGTGGTTTTGCCCGATCCGGTCTTGCCGCTGACCACGATGGTGCGGTGGTGGCGCACGGCCAGGCGCATGAAGTCCGCGTAGCGGCCAGCGGCCTTCAGGGCCAGCAGTTCCCGCTCGAAGGGCTGCAGGCCGTCGTTGCGCTCCGGGCTCATTGCGGTGGCTTTTTCACCGACGCGGCCGAACAGGCCGTCCTGCTCGAAATCGCTCAGGCGGAGCACCACGTTCGAGGGCTTGCGGATCGTGATGGACACAGTGCCGCGCGGCACGGCGGGTGGAATGGCGAACTGGATGCGTTCGCCCGTGGGCAGCGTGGCAGACAACAGCGGCCGTTCCTGGTTGATCTGCTGGTCGCAGTAGGTGGCCAGCGCTGTGGCCAAAGACAGGCAGCGCTCCTGCGACATTGCCGGTGCGTTGACAGCTTGCCAGCCACTCACTGTTTCCACCTGCAGCTCACCGGGGCGGTTCACGCAGACCTCCAGCACGCCTGGCGCGTCCAGCTGCTCGCGCAACGGGCGCAGGAACTCGATCACCGAGGTGGCGTCGCCGTACCAGCCGTCGAGCGGGGCTTCTTCCATGCCGGGGAGGGTGTTCATCGTGTTCATCGTTCCACCGGCTTGAGTTCGTAGACCGACGAGAAATCCACGTCGCGGGCCACGTAGATGCCGACGATGCCGCCCTGGTTCTGGTACAGCAGGGGCGGGATGTTGATGGTGCTGTCGAGCACCTTCTCGGCCAGCTTGCTGGTGTTGTTGGTGGTGGACGGCAGCACGATGGTGTCGGCCTGCTGGTCTTGCGACTGGCTCTGGATCACCAGCTTGACCGAGTCGTCGATCAGCGAGAGCAGCATGGCAGCGCCGATGCGCTCGCCCCACCGGTTGTCCACATAGCCATCGACGCCCGACTCGCCGAGCTGGCCTGTGCCAGGCGATTCGATGTCCACCGTCACGCCATGCGGCGTTCGGACACGTGTCCACAACACCGGGATGCGGACCATGCCAGGACGCACTGACGAGATGCGGTATTCGCCGTCCAGATGCGAGCCGCGTTCGATCAGCAGCACCCGCCCGTTGTCGCCGAACACGTTGCGCTGGACCTGGCAGCCCACCAGGCCCGAGGTGGCGCTGATCACCTTGGTTTTGAGCGCACAGGTGAAGGCGGTTCCCTTGGGCAGGGTGAGACTGCGGTCGCCCAGCATCGTGGCCACGACCTTGGGGGTGGCGGATGCCTGAAGCTGGCCGCCGAACAGACCTGCGGGGGGCGCCGACATGCCTGTGCCCAGCGAGCCACCCGACATCGGGCCCAAGGCACCCAGGGCGCTGGGGTTGCCACCCTCACCACTGGCCATGGCCGTGCTCTGGGTCAGGTTGTCGAGCAGGCCTTGCAATTGACGCTGGTAGGCCTGCAGGTTGCGAGAGGTGCTGGCCAACGGGTCATCTGGATTCACCGAGCCTTCACCAGGAAAACCGGCATTCGGCTTGCCTGCGGAGCCCTGTCCCGACGATCCCGAAAGCGCGCCGGGACGGGAGGACACGATGAGCACGGGCGCATCGTCTGGCGACATGCCCTTGGGTCCGCCTGCCTGGGATGTATCTGGACCGCTGCGGCGCACACCAATCGGCTCCGCGTCACCTGTGGGCAGCAAGGCTGGCACGCGCGGTGGCGGTGTGGGTGCGATCGCCATGTCGAGGGTGCGTGTCCCCGCGCTGGCGGCGGAGGGCCTGTCCCGTGCCAGCTTCGAGTCCTGGTCCATCGGGGGACCGCCAGTGAAATACCGGTTGAAGGCAAACCCGGCAAAAAGAACCAAGGTCAGCACCATCATGGTGACGCCAAGAGCGCCTTTGCGCGACCAGTTGACGCTGCGTGCAGCCGTGACCCTGGGTATGCCTGGCTCGCCGCGCAAGGGCGTGATGGTGTTGCCGTCTTTGTTGTCCGTGCCATCGGCAGGTTCTTCTGCCGATGGGTTTTGCGGCTGGGACTGATCGTTCATGGCTTGCCTCCTTTCGAAAGGTTGCCCAGCGGCACGGCGCCGGACTTGAGTACCCGGCGCACACCCGGCACAGTGGTGGCACCCGCTACAGGGACACCTTCCAGATCAAAAGCCTCGTTCCAGATGCCGACGACCGATGAGCCTGCCCGCAGCATCAAGCGGCGGCTGACCCGGTCCACAACCAGCAGGTCGTCTTCCATCCGCGCGTTGACCAGGGTCTCGCTGCCATCGCCCAGCACATGGAACACGGCAGGCACTTCGCGGTTGCCCGGAAACCGCAAGTAGGTAAATCGCCCGTCGTCGTAGACCAGGGTGGGCACGATGTCTTGCGATCCCGCACCCTCGGCCAGCGAATACTGGGTGTTCATCACCGTGGGCTTGGCCTGCAGGCGCTCGGCCACCAGCTGTTGCGGTGTCGGTGGCGGCGGCACCGAGGGCAGAGCGGCAAGGGCTGCGATATCCTGCAGCGTCAAGCGAGATGCGGGCTTGGGTTGCTGCGGTGCCTTGACGGTCAATCGATACACCGGTTGCTGGCGATCGTTGTCTGGCAGCACCACAAACCGTAGGGTGTGGGAACGTCGGTCGGTAACCACGGCCAGGTTGTTGGGGGCGTCTGCACCGGACTTGGCTTTGACGAACAGGTGCCTGCCACCGGGCTGCGCCGCCACGCACCAGACGGCGTCGGCCTTGCTGCAGTCGCCACCCTGGCCCACGGCGACCTCGGTGATTACTTCGTCTTTGTCGAACACCACCAGGGTCACCATCCCCCGTTTGACGGGAATGGTCACCACCGCTAACGGGTCATAGATCACTTCACGCAGACGCGGATCAGCGGCGACCGATTTCGTCTGCGCGAACGGGCTCGAAGACAGCAGGCAAGCGAACAGCAGCGTCAAGACAATGCGCTTCATGGCCGTGCTCCCGCTGGCTGGGTGTTGATTTCCGGGTCGGACCGGTATGCGGTGACCACGAACCCAAACGGGTTCTCCAGCCGGTCGGCTTCTTTGGCGAGCACTTTTGGCTGGTACTGGTAAACGATGCTGGCCACGTGGCGGGTGGTGACGTCTGGCAGGTTGCGGTCGGTCAGCCTGACCACCTTGTCGTAGGTGACGGTGGCGTCGCTCAGGTTGCCGCTGCGCCCGGCAGCCCGCAGGCGCACCCCGACGATTTTGATGCGCCATTCCTCAGCGGGCCCGAGCTTCTTCTGCAACGCCCCGTCGCCCTCGAACTGCCGGTTGTATTCGGCAAAGACGCCAGGCACCGCCATGCGCGCCACCTGATCGAAATCGCGCTGCAGGAACATCCAGCTGTAGCTTTCACGCGACCGAACAAAGGCCGCCAGGTTGTGCTTGTCCAGCGCCTCCATGGCGGGGATGGTTTCTTCACTCAGCCGCTGCTGGATGGTGGTTTCGCCCGTCACGCGGTCAACCACGATGGGAATTTCCACCACACGGCGCAGTGGCCCTTGCACGAACACGCTGGCGATGCCGATCAGGCCCAGGATCAGCCCGGCCACCGCCACCCGCCAGGCCCGGCGTTCCGAGCGTTCGAGCATCAGGGCGCGGTCGATTTCCCACTCCCGGTTCGCCTTGAAGAGCGGCGATTCGGCCTCTTGAGCCGGCTCGCGGGGGCGATCCGGCCATGCGGCGGCTTGACCTGACATCAGGATGGCACTCATGGGGGACTCCAGTGGTCTGGGGTTAGGGCAGGTAGTCCGCCACCTTGCCGGTGCGGCCCAGCATCTGGTACTGGCGTTCCCGCTCGCGAGAGCGGGCGATGCGTTCCTCGCTGTCGGCCATGCCTTGCAGCATCTGCACCTGGGACATTTCGTGGGCGAGCAGGGCGTTCTCAGCGCCAATTCGGGCCTGGATTTCCTGCACCGATTTCTGGTCGTCGGTGCCGTTGATCTGGCCCATCAGCGACTGAATCTGCGTGAGGCGGCCAGCGGCCGTTTTCATGGCGTCTTGCAGCAGCCCTTTCTGCTGATAGGGCTGTGCCAGCGCAGCCTGACAACTGGTGCGTGCGGCGCCCGTGAGATCCATGCAGTTGTAGACCATGTTCACATCACGCAGCAGCTTGGCCGTTGCGTTCAGCCCGCTGTAGCCCGACGTGTTGACCGCATTGAGGTAGTTGAAGGCCTCGGCTGGGATGTAGTTCTTCAGCAGCGGGTTGTTGAACACATTGCCCAGATTGCGCATGCCATTCATGCTTTGGATCTGGGTCTGCAGCTGCGTGATCTGCTGAATCTGGTTGTTGATCTGTGTGATGTCGTTGACGACCTGCTGGACGGTCTGAACCAGGTTGGCCACATCGATCACCGGAATTCCGCCTGCTCGCGCATGGCTGGCGCCCAAGGCAACGAGAACGGCAGCGGCAACTTTCAAGCGTGTGTGCATGGTGAGCTCCTTGGGTGGGGGGTGATCAAGTCCGGCCGCGCAGCGCGGCGAGTTTGTAAGCGGCAGAGCGGGCAGCGCCGTAGCCACGGCGTGCCGTGGCACTCGCAGAACGGCCTGCGGTTGCAGCGGCAGCGCCTGCTGCGTGCGGCAGACCTGCGCCAGATCGAATGACGCCACCTGCTCCCGCAGCTGCGCTGGTACCGCGTGAGGACGAACGCAGGCCGGACACCATCATGGCGTTCTGGAACATCTGAATGCCTTGCTGAATGGCGGCACCACCGGTGAGGGCCGAGGCGAGACTGGGCGCCTGGAAGCAGATGATGGCCATGAGGACCATGAGCACGCAGTAGCGCGTGGCCTCACCCAAGACATTGAAAGTGCCGCCGAGGAACCCGCCTCCGTCGATGATGGCCTTGAACATAGCTGCGCCCATGTAGGTGCTCAGGCCCAGGGCAAAGAAGGCGAACCAGGTGAGCACCACCGCGTTCAAAACCATCGACAGCCAGCTGTCAAAGAAGCGGGCAGTCGGCCGCCACGCCAGGCAGAGAATGAACAGCGGCCCGATGGCGATGACAAAAGTCAAGAACAGCTTGGCCAACGTGACGACAAACAGGCCAATACACAGAAACAGAACCGATCCGATGGAGAAGATGGCCCCAGCCAGCACCAGGTCTAGCCGGAACATGCTGGCCTCTTTCATGATGTCGGCCACTTGCGCACTGGCGTCGCCGTTGAACTTGTCGAGTAGCGCGTAGGGGGATGTCACCGTGCTGGGATCAATCCCCGATGGCAAAAAGGTGGAGGCCACACCCATGGCCAGGGCGTTGGCGGTGTCCGAGACGTTGTTGATGTAGAAGCCGGACTGCAGCGCGAAGGCCAACACCAGTCCGATCTTGAAGACCTTCCAGACAAATGTGGGTACCGTCTCGGATACTTCGTTGCGCAACACCGCCCAGCCGTACAAGGCGACCCAGATCGTCATCGCCGTCAACGCAATCGGGGCGATGGCAGACATCAGCGATGAGACTACCCCCAGCACATAGGTGCTCAAGATGGCATCGAACTTGGACCCGACCCAGGCGAACATGGCGGTGCACTCCTATTGAACGGCGTCAAACGGCAAGTTGGCCGGCGGGCGCGCAAAGACGTTTACGCACTTGCTGCCCAGATCGGGAAACTGGCATTGAAGCCATTGGCCGCCCGACTTCACCACCCACAGGCGCGCGAGCTTGTTGGTGCCGTAGGTCGATGGCCGACAGGTGCCTGCCCGCGCATACACCTCGGTGCATTCACGCAAACCGTCAGGCGTCTCAACCATGTGCCAAGGCCCGGCATGGCAGCCGGCCAAAGCGGCACAGGGCTTGGTATTGCGTATCGGGCCGGTCGATGGGAGCGGAGCAGTTTCCACTTTGCTAGCGCCGCTGGACAGAAGTTGAACCGCCGCGTTCCCCTCGACGAACTGGGCTGAAGCGGCACTGGTGGCCAGCACCAAAGCGATCAGCGTCAAAAACTGGGCGCGTGTTTTCATGAGGCTCTCCTGGATGTGCGGGACTTGCGATCCTGAACCTCGCGCAGCAGCTCGGGAAGCCACAGCAACGGATCGTTACCGTGTCGTGCGCGAACGGCATCGAGCAGGGTCACGTTGTCGGTGGTGGCCGAGAGCACGGTGATGAAGTCGTCCATGCCGCTCAGGTCCAGCTCGCAGATGGCGCTGGTGTGGCCCTGTTTGACGAGGAAGCGGCGTCCCCCTTGTGCGCCCAGCCCGCGCACGACGTCGAACTCGGCTTCGCTCAGGCCAAAGCCTTCCACATACTCTTCGCGCACCGCTTCCGGGTTGGCCAGGAAAATCTTGGTCACGCTTTGCTCGACCATGGTTCGGCCGATCGGGTGGCGCAACACATCGGACGGACTCTGGGTGTCGAAGATGCCCAGGCCGTTTTGCTTGCGGATGGTCTTCTGCTTTTGCTTGGCGAAGTCGCTGAAAATCTCGTGATCCAGCGCTTTCCAGAACTCCGAGATGACGTAGATCAGGCGCTCGCCGTTGACCAGTTCTTCCATGACCTGCAACAGGTAAAGCATCACCGGCGTGCGCACCTCGGGCAGGTCCATGAACTCGGTGGTGTCGAACGCGATGATCGAAGCCGCGTCCAGGTTCATCAGCTGGTCGTTGGCCTGATCGAACACCCACCCCAGCGCGCCGCCCTGGCACCAGCGCCCGAGCCGCTCGTACAAACTGTTCTCGCCCGACTTCGGCAGGTTTTGCCGAATCGTGGAAAACCGCCGCAAAGCGGCTGGCATCATGGCGACCGTCTTGACAGCGTCGGCAATGGCGCGTTCGTCGGCCGGCAGCAACGGCAGGGCCGGGGTGGCGATGCAGGTGCGAATCAGCTGTTCCCAAAACTGGATGCGCGCTGGCGTGGGATCGCGCTGCAGCGGGTTCAAGTGAGTGGGCTTGCCAGCCTCCAAGGTGAAGTAGCGGCCATTCAAAGCCCGGATGGCGATCTCGCAGCCTCGGTCCAGATCGAACAGCACCAGGCGCGGCGCCGGGTCCCACTTGCGGGTGAGCGTGAGCAGGAACATCTCCAGCGTGGTCTTGCCGACGCCGGTGGAGCCGATGATGAGGGTGTTGCCCGGCAGTTTCTTGTCGGCGGAGTCTTCACCTTCTGGACTGCTGTGCAGGTTCAGATAGAACGGCTGGCCAGAGGGTGTGCGCAGCAGGGCCAGGGCTTCACCCCAGGGGTTGCCGTCGCGCTTACCCCGAGCGAAGTTGTGGCCACTGGCCAGGGCCGCGAAAGCGCGCGAAGACAGCTTGGCATCGCGTGGGCGCCATTGCCAGTTTCCCGGCATCTGGGCGAACCAGGCTGCGTCGGCCACCAGATCGACCGGTGACATCTGCAGGCTGGACGCTTCACCCACCGCGCCAATAGCCTGCGCTGCCCGGCGCCCCGCATCGGCCAGACTGTCTTCCCCGGGCTGGCCGAACACAACCAGGCTGTAGTGGTACTCGCCCATGCAGAACTGGCCGTCGCCCAACTCGTTGAGCGCTTCGTCCATGTCCGCGATCTGGCTGGCCACAACATCGTCGCTGGCGATCAACTGGTCCCGCTGCAACTCCAGGGATCGCATGGCCTCGCGCCGAGGCAGGATCGAGAAGCTCTGGGTTTCGATGAACTCGCTGTCTTCGTAGAGCAGGGCGTTCAGGATGCCGGGCTCGACCGCGTCGGCGTATTCCTTGATGTCCACCAAGGCAGCGCAGCGGCGCTGTTCACCGTGGCGCAGTTCCAGCTTGTCGCCACCGAAAGACAGGCGGGTGGTGGGCAGGGTTCTGTAAAGCGGTCCAGCAGCCAACGGAACAGGCTTCCAGCTGCCGTTGACCAGGTAGCCCAGAAATTCGGCGAGTTCAGAATACCGCCGGCCACCCTGAGTGCGGACCGCGAGCAGCTGAGGGCCAAAGCCGCGCAGCACCCTTTGCACGAAGGCGGTCCGCTCTTCCATCACACGCAGCGCTTCCGCTTGCTTTGCGGCAATGGCGGCCTTCGAGCGTTTTGTTGATTGCAGCGCCCGGCTGATGCGCGACAGGTTGGGGCGGTAGACCAGCGTCAGGTAGAGCTCGTTGCTCATCATGGCGCGTTCACCCAGCTTCGCCTGGTAGGCCTGCGAGAGGTCTCGCGCGAAGCCTGGCTGCGATGGATCCTCAAGCCGGTCCTGGGTGCTTCGGTGCAGCCGGTGGGTCCACACGGCCCACTGGCCACCCGCCAGGTTGCGCAGCAGGCTGCACAGGGCCTCATGCCGTTCAGCGATCAGGTGTTCATCGGCGCATTCGAAGGCCACGCCGTCGAGCCGCCAGACTCGCATGTAGTCACCGCCACGCGTGATGACATCGTGTTCGCTGACCAGCGAAGAGAAGGGCACGAACCGCGCAAGCGGGTTCTCCTTCAGCGCCTGGGTCCAGTGGCGCGGCTGAGCTTGGTCGGGCGCAGCCCGTCCAGGGCGACCAGCGTGCCGAGGGGTCGCGCCGCCAGATCGGTCAAACATGCCAAGCATCGGAGGCTCCTCGGTAGAGGGTGGGCGAGTAGCTGCGCGCGCGCCAGAACCGACGGTTGCGGTCGTGCAGCGTCAACTTGAGGGCAACAAAGACTTGCCTGAATCGCTGGTCATCCCGGGCCGTCAACCAACGCATCCAGAGCAGGACTGGCACGAAGCACAGCACCACGCCAACCGCGATCCACCAGCTCACCAAAATGCCGCCCCACAGGATCAGCAACATGCCGGTGCCGAACAGGATCACCAGCGGCACCAGCGGAATGCCCAGCTTCATGGCCGGGCGCGTGGCGCCTTTGTAGATGGCTTCGGCTTGCATGGTCGTCACCTTTGGCTTTCAGCTGACGATGTAGCTGGCGAAGGCCGCTGCCCCACCGACCAAGGTGCCACCGATCAGCACGTTGGCCACATCGGCCAAACGCGCGCCCTGAAAGATCATCTTGAAACCGGCCCAGATGATCGCGATGGTCACCACCGCAATCGAGATCGTCACCAGGATGGTGTTGATGTTCGTGACCGTGGTGTTGATCTTGTCGAAGCCCTGGGCCCAGCCCGTCGATGCTGAGGCTGAGAGCAGCCATGCGGTTGGGGTTCGACGCTGGCGCACGAAACATTGAATGCGGTTCATAGCGACTCCTTCACTGGGTTGGGGGACTGAGACGGGTGGCGTTTCTGGCAGCAGTGACAACCTTGCCCACGTAGCCATGACGAAAGCCGGTGGTGAAGTTGCCGCTGTAATAGCAGGAGAGGGCGGCGCGCAGCGCTGTCTGGTCTGCAGACGTTCGAGCTGACTTGCGTTGTGCCCGCTCAAAACATTCGGTCAACACGGCCTGCATGGCGGCCAGGTTGGTGCAAGGCTCGAAGGCAGTGGCCAGCGTGAGACCCAAGCGCGGAAAGTTGCCCACGTTGATCTGCCCAAGGCCCACGCTGAAGTTCCGCCCGGCGGCCTGCAGTGCTTGCGCGGTGGCAATCGCCTCGGTGCGGTGGCGCGGTTGGCGCTGCAACGCACCACCGACCACGCCAATGGCCCAGGGGTTGAAGGCGCTCTCAACGCTAACCAAAGCATGCGCCGTGTCGGCATGCACCTGCGGCGCGCAGGTCAGCGTGAGGGCCAAGAAGGTGGAGGCATCCATGGCGGCTGTCCTCACGGCCAGAGGTTTGGGGCTGGCGGCGGGGGCAGGGCAGCGAGCCAAGCGGCGTGCTCGTCGTCGAAGCGGGTGTCCCAGCTGCCGAGCTGCGCCTTTGCTGCGGGACTGAACTCCGTCACCGTGTCGCCACCCATGTTCCACCAGATGCGTGCAAACGGCTTGCCCTCAACGGAGACGGAGACAGCGCCGGCATAGTCACAGGTGTGGATCGGACCACCCTCGGTTTCGTGGACCCGGGTGTACTGGGGCGGGCAGTTGCTGGGCGCGCTGGCCCACGCATGTTGGGCAGAGTTGCCGGCACCGGCCATGCCGCAAGTCGGGAAACCCCGTCCACGTGCCAGATCACGCAAAACCTGACGGATGGGCGGCACGCACTGCGGTATCGCGCGCCAGCTCGGGGCAGCGAAGCAGAGCAGCACCAGACAGCCATCAACTGCCCGGGCGGAGGTTGGTGAGAGCAATGCCATGCTCAGCAGTGAACCCATGGCAACGGAGGCCAGCGTGACGCGCGTTCTACCTGCTGCGATGTCGCGTCGGTCAGTGTTGGTTTCGCTGGCCGGGTCGGCGTGCGATGAGTCGTTCATGGTCGAGTCCCTCAGTTCGACGCTGCTCTGGAGGTGGCATCGTTTGCCGTCTCTCAGAACACCGTGAGGTCACTGTAGAACTTGAAACCCCCTGTCTCGCTGCTGGATTCGGGACGTTTTCCAGCGTCGTTGTATCAGGTGGGCGCAGCAACTCGAAGTCAGTTGTGGTTCGATTGCTGAAGAACAGCTTGTGCCTTGCGAATCCTTCTCGAACTAGGCGGTGTTCGGAAGGTTGACGCACGAAGATAAGAGGAGACTTTTCTCAAGCGCATGTATTTTTTGGATGAGTGTGCGGCGCATACTCTGCACAGAAGAACGTGCTGAGATCGCCCGATTTCGCCCGAATGAACGATACACGCCGCACTTACACCGACGAGCAGTGGGCACGCATTCACCCACTGCTGCCACCTTGCAAGAGTCGCCCTGGAGGGGCCTAAAAAACCTTCTTCAGTATCTGTTCACCCCTCCCTCCCAGGAGGTTCACCAAGCAGCAGAGTGACCACCGCCCGCCTGACCTCAGGCGGGCGGTGGGTCGCTTTGCTGTTTGTTGAGCGGGGGGAGATGAACAGATACAGGCAGTTTTGTCCATCAGCAACAGCTGGCCCAACTGCCTCGCCGGTAGAAGGGCCCCAGATCTTCCGCTAGCTCGCCGAGCTGACTGCGCCAGATGTCGGCGCCCGGAGAAGCCGCCAGCGCACTGCGCATGCACGCGACCAGCTCTCCCTTGAAAGCGGCCTCGTCGATACCGGTCACACGTCCATTGGCCACAATCGTTCGGCCGGCTGCAACAACCTGGTCGATGTGCACGCCGAGACCGCGTGCAAGCAGCAGATCAAGTGGATTCACATTTTCAAAAAGCGAGTCGTCGTCGAGTCGGTCCCAGTCCAGCACCACAATGTCGGCTGGTGCGTCAGAAGCAATGAGACCACCCTGCGTTAGATCGGCGACTGCGCCACGCACGGTACGCCGCCCAGTCTGTGCGGCAAAGAACCACAGCTGCTCAGGCGTCATCTTGGTGTCAAATCCCCACCCGCGTTGCAGCGCATAGGTCAGGCGTATTTCATGCAGCGCGTCATCGTCTTCGTTGAAAGCCATTCCATCCAGCCCCATGGCAACTCGGCAACCGAGGCTCAACATTGTCGGCACTGGCGCAATGCCAGACTTCAGCCCCAGGTTGGAACTCGTGTTGACAGCAATGGTCACGCCCCGTTCGGCCAGCAGGGCGAGCTCTTCGGGTCGCGCCCATGTGCAGTGGGCCAGCGTTAGCTGCGGTCCCAACAGGCCGATGTCGTCGAGGTGGTTGACGATTCCCTTCGGAAACGCCTGGTCTGCCCAGTCGCGCTGGTATCGCGTCTCTAACAGGTGCATGTGCACTGGGCGGCCTGTGTCGTGTGCCGCCAGTGCCACCGCCTCCAGCAGCGGTGAGCTGCACCACTGGACGCCCGTCGGGCCGTATTGCACCGTGACGTGTTCCGCCAGATCGGGCTCCGACTTGAGCGCTTGTGCCAGCGCATCCACCACGGCAAGGTGTTCGGCTGGTTGCAGCGGTCGCACGGAGAGGCGTGCACTCACAGCTTGGCGCAGGGAAGGGCGCAGGGCTGCCAATACGGTGGTGTCATCGCACAGACCAATGCCATGGCGGTCGCGCATGGCCACCGCGAAGCCAATGTGCACGCCGACATCCCGGGCCGCCCGCGCCACGGACAGCGCCTCATCCAGGTAGTTCATGCCTCCCTGCACGCGCGTGTAATGGACCATCAGATTCGTGACCCCGTTGCGCGCGCTCCGAGCGAACGATGTGGCAGCGCAAAGGTAGGGGTCTGCGCTGGGCAGCACCGTACCGAAGAACGGCAGCCAAGTCTCTAGCGGCATGCCGAACGCGCCTAGCGTAGCGCTTCGAAAGGTACGCGCGTGGTCGTGTGCATTGACCAGCGCTGGCATGACCAGCTTGCGCGGACCCGCCGGGGCGGCGGCGAGTGGCTCGACGGCGTTGATGAGTGCGCCGGCCAAGTGGATACGCGCATTGGCTTGTGCCGGCTGGCTGCCGGGCGCGGCCAGTAACCAGGCGCAGTCGATGGAGCTGCTGGGCGTGTTCAAGGCGGAGCTGGGCACGTCACATTGCCTCGAAGAGCACGTCCTGTGCCCCCTGCCACAGCACGGCATGGCCGAGTGCGCGCAGATGCTCCTTGCCTTCGACTATGGTCAGGAAGTGGTTGCCAGCCAACGGCCCCATCTTGCTGGCGAAACTGCAGGCGCCGTAGGCCAGGATAATTTCAGTCTCGCTGAAACCACCGGGATAGAACAGCACATCGCCTACCGAGGGATGGCTGGTGTGATTCTCATAACCCACGCCGAGCCGGAAATCACCCAGTGGAACCCAGCAGCCTTCGCCACTCCAGCGAACGTGAATGAGCTTCTGCCGATAGGGCAGCAAATCCAGAAAAGCGGCAACCGTCTGCGGCGCCTCAGGGTGGGTTTCTGCGACAAAACGGTGATCAGCGGCAGTGATGGCGATGCGGGGCATGAATATCCTTGTGAGTTCAGGAACCGGGCTGACCGATCCACTTGTTGACCGTAGGGGGCTGCCACGTCGCCAGGGCGTCGAGCAGCCGGTCGGGGTCGGACTGCAGCACCAGCATGTCGCGGTGCTCAGCCTTCATGAAACCCTCTTTGGTGGCGTGCGAAAGCATGGCGTGCAGCGGGTCGTAGAAGCCCTGTACGTTGAGCGCGCCGCAAGGCTTGGCGTGATCGCCCAGCTGGGTCAGCGTAGCGGCTTCCAAAAGCTCCTCAAGCGTACCCAGGCCACCTGGCAGGGCAATAAAGGCGTCAGCCAGCTCGCTCATGCGGGCCTTGCGCGCGCGCATGTCGGCTGCCACTTCGTGCCGGGTGAGACCGGTGTGTAGGTGGTTGCGCTCGAACAGGCGCTGGTTGATGACACCCACCACCGTCCCACCAGCCTCCAGCGCAGCATCGGCGACCACACCCATCAGGCCCTTTTGTGTGCCGCCGTAGACCAGTGTCAGGCCGCGCTGTGCGATGGCGCCGCCCAAGGACTGGGCGGCCTGGGCATAGACCGCAGAGTGCCCGAAGTTGGAGCCGCAGAACACGGCCACGCTGTGCAATGGCAGTGTCATTTCGGCTGCGCTCGCGGCACGAAACGCCCGCTGTCGATCCTGGTGGCCGCCAGGCGGCGGTTGGCGTCGAGCAGGTAGGGGAAGGCGGGTGCCTGGCGCGCGTGCAAGGCGTCGAAGTCGCGCCGGTATGTTTTCATCACCTCGATCACCTCCTGGCGAAAGGCGGCCTCGTCGAGTCCGGTGATGCGACCGTCTTCCATCACCACGCGCCCCTCCACCAGCACAGTGCGAACGCTGCGGCCGTTCTCGGCGTACACCAGCTGGCGCAGCGCGCTGTTGTAAGGCTGCCAAGCGATATCGGACAGATCAATGAGCACCAGGTCGGCCCGCATACCCACGCTCAGAGCACCCACTTCACGCGGCAGGCCCACCGCCTGGGCGCCGCCCTCGGTCGCGGCGCGAAACGCCTCAGCAGCGCCGATCGGTGTGGGCAGTGGGTCCATCACGCCAGCCAGCAGCGTGAATAGCTTCATTGCCTGAAAGATGTTTTGCGTGTCGCCGCAGCTGCAGTTATCGCAGCCCAACGCAATGTTGACGCCGGCCTCGTGCAGGTCGAGCAGGGGCGCAATGCCGCTCTTGAGTTTGAGGTTGGCGTTGGGGTTGTGCACCACGCCCGTACCGTGCTCGGCCAGTAACCCGATCTCCTCGCGCGTGATCCATACGCTATGGGCGATGGTCGTGCGCGGGCCCAGCAGACCGGTACGCTTCATCCGCCGCACCAGCGAACCGCCATCTTCCGGGTAAGCACTGCGTGCACGCGCCAGTTGCGCGGGTGTCTCGTACACATGGGTGAAGATCGGCAGGTCATGACGCTGCGACAGGTCGGCAATGCCTTCAAGCAGTTCGTTGCTGCAGCGCTGTGGACCAGACGCACTAAGCGCCCAATGCTGCGTGTCCGGCAGGGACGATAGGCGACGCAGCTGTGCCTCGACGAACGTCAGGTCGCGGCGCGCATCGCCAGGTTGGCCTTGTACGATGGAATTCACCATCTCTGGCGCGTCTTCAGCGACGAAAGGCGCGATGTCGAGCGCGGCAATGTCACGGACCGCGATGGAAAACACCACGCGCAGGCCGACCTCGGCGTAGGACGCCAAGATCGTATCCAGCGTTTCTTCGTCCTGCGGCACCAGAGAACTCATGTCTTGCACGGTGGTGATGCCGTTCTTCAGGCATTCGATGGCTCCGATGAGGGTGCGCACGCGGAGTTCCTGCGGCGAGCGCCGGCCCCAGTAGGCCGGCTGGCTCATGAGCGCCCAGACGTCGAACGGCATGTTCTCCAGCAACCCCTTCGCCAGCACGTCGTATGAGTGATAGTGCGCATTGATGAATCCAGGCGCAACGAGCCGATCCCGCGCGTCGATCACGCGTACGTCCGGGTCGCTGGCCTGGGCATGGTGCAAGATGTCCAACGCAAGTGCCGAGGGCGCTTCAGGTTCGTCGAGTGAAACAATACGCCCATCGACAATGACCAGGTCGAGCAAACGCGGGTCGTGCAGGTTGCCACTGGCTTCAAGCACGCGTCCGCCTCGCACCAGCACCCGTGAAGGCGACGGGGAACCTGCGGCAATGATGTTCATTTCCCGGCCACCGCCGTGCGATCGGCCCTGGCTGGAAGAAACGAGCGGTTGAAAACCTCGCTGTTGGTCGGGCGCTTTTGCAGGCCGTAGGCGTCGACAATGATCCCGATGGCGCGCGTCAGGCGCTCGTCCTTGAGATCGCCCAGGCCGATCTCCGCCGCCTCGGGCGTGAGCATCAGGTTCTTCATGGCGTATTCCACGCGCAGCTTCTCCACCGATGCGTTGAGCAAGGGCTCAGCACGCATCATGGCGGCGACACCCACGTCAGGGTTGGCGATGACCTCCTTCATCGCGCGGTTGATGGCTCGCACCAGACCGCCCACGGCCTTGGGATTCTCAGCCAGCAGCTTCTGCGAAACCATGATGCCGTTGGAGTAAATATCCATGCCGTGGTCGCCGAAGTTGAACCAGCGGAAGTCCTTCTCTGGATCTTGGCGCTGTTGCAGCAGGTTCATATAGCTGGTGACGTTGAAGACCAGCACGCCATCAACACGGTCCTGGATGAGCATCTGCTCTTGCAGGTTGGGCGCCATGTTGGTGATGGTCACCTTGGACATGTCGATGCCCTCAAATTTGGCCATGCCGGGGAACAGCTTGAGCGTGGCGCTGCCCGGTGGCCCGCCCAGCGTTTTGCCCTCCACATCCTTCAGCGTCTTGATGGGGCCGTTGGCCTTTGTTACCAGCACGAAGGGCGGGCGGTTGTAGATCTGGTAGACCATCACCGGCTGCTTCCCTGGGTTCAATGAGGCCTGTTGGATGATGGCATTCATGTCACCAAAGCCAGCGTCGTAGGCGCCGGTCATGATGCGGGTGATGGTGGCTGCAGAACCCTCTCCCTGGTCGATTTTCACATCGAGCCCTTCCTCCTTGAAGTAGCCCTTCTCCTGGGCCAGCATGTACCAAGAGTGGACGCCCTGAAACTTGAAATCGAGTGTGAAACGGATGGGCGTCAGCGCTTGCGCTGACGCCGCAGGTGCCAGTGCGAGCAAACTGAGGATCAACATCCCCAGCAGCGTGAGCCGACGGGAGATTTGGCGAGTGAGATGAAACATGGAAACCCTTTCAGATGGGTGAAGTGCCTGTGACCAGGCTGGTGGATCGGAACATGCCGAGAAACTCAATACGCATTCAATTGCGGTTCAAAGAACGAGTTGCCTGCGCGGTAGCACAGGTGCTCAGGAATCTGTGGAGCGGAGCCGCCTTCGACGTGTGCGTCAAAAGTCAGCTCAAGCTGTACACCGCTGGGGTCGTAAACGAAGAGTTGCCAGTAGCTTGTGCCCGGCACGACGAACTCGCGCCAGGGCAGGCCAGCCGCCTCAAAACGCTGCACGTATGTGCGGTAACCGATGGCGCTGAGTGAGACGTGGTCGATGGCGCCACTGCCCATGGGGACCGCGCCATCGTTGCCTAGTGCTGCCCGGCCGGCATACACGTGCAGGATGGCTGCTCCGCCCCCCCCAGGCAGGGCAAACCATGCGCCGGGGTAGCCAAAATCGGGACGCGCTGTCTCGTCCAGACCAATCACATCGGTGTAGAAGCGCCGTGTGGCTGCCAGGTCGACGGTTTTCACAGCGACATGGAAAAGGCCTGTGATGGCGGCGGTCTTCATCCCATCACCACATCGTTCTTGCGCTGCGCCCAGCCTGTCATTCGTCCTTCGATGAACGAGGACACCGCATACAGCATCACCCCCATCACCGCCAAGATGACCAGCCCAGCGAACACCAGGGGCACGTCGAAGTTACCGCTGGCGATCATCATTACGTTGCCGATGCCTTTGTTGGCTGCCACCGTTTCCGACAGCACGGTGCCCACAAAGGCTAGGGTGATCGCAATCTTGAGCGAGGCAAACAAATAGGGCAGGGCGCGCGGAAGGCTGACATTCCACAGGATGTCGCGCTTGCGTGCGCCAAGCACGCGCAGCACGTCTTCCAGTTCCGGTTCGGTATTGGCCAGGCCGGTGGCCACATTGACCACCACCGGGAAGATGCTGATCACCATGGAGGTGAGCACTGCCGGCACCGTACCGGCGCCAAACCACACCACGAAGATCGGTACCACCGCCACCTTGGGAATGCTGGAGAACCCGACCAGCAATGGGTAGGCCACGTCGTAAGCCAGCCTCGAGGATCCGATTACCACCCCGATGATGATGCCCACCGTCACCCCCAGCGCAAAACCGGTGAGCGTGGTGTAGAGCGTCTGTACCGTATGCGGCCACAGCAGCGGAAACTTCTCCCACAGCACCAGTGCAATCTGGCTTGGGCGCGGCAGAATCAGGTCCGACACGCCGGTGGCTAAGCACATGATCTCCCACAGCAGAAAAAATCCCAGCAGGGTGGCTGCTGACAGCATGCGTTGTCGCGTCTTGCCGTTCACACCATCGAATGTGCTCATGCCGAAACTCCTTCTGCCGTGGCTTCTGTGTCCGAGGGGGAGCGTGCATGGGCGATGCGCATGCGCAGTTGTTGCACCAGGGTGGCGAACTCTGGGGAGTAGCTGCTTTCCAGCGTGCGCGGGCGGGCAAAAGGCACCTCGCGCTCTTCCAAGATCCGACCTGGCCGTGAGCTCATCACGCAGATGCGGTTGGCCAAGTAGGCCGACTCGCGTAAGTCGTGAGTCACCAGCAGCACGGTGGGTCGCTGGCGAATCCACAGCGCCTGCATGATGTCCCACAACTCTTCTCGCGTGAACTGGTCGAGCGCGCCAAAGGGCTCATCAAGCAAGAGGAGTTGGGGGTCATGCACGAGCGCGCGGCACAGCGACGCACGCTGCAGCATGCCGCCAGACAACTGCCAAGGCCGCTTGTCGCCAAAGCCCTTGAGGCCCACCTGAGCCAGCAGCGCTTCAGCGCGATCGGCGTACTCACCCTTTTTTTTCTTGGCGTAGTCCTGGCGGAACGGATCGACGATCTTCAGCGGGATCATCACGTTTTCTCGGATCGTGAGCCAAGGCAGCATGGTCGGGTTTTGAAACGCCAGACCGATGCGCACGCGCTGTCCGCCAGCTTTTGATCCTTCGGCTGCAGCCACTTCGCGGCGCGCCACCAGCACACCGCCGGAACTGGGTTGGAGCAGCCCAGCCACCAGTTTCAGGATGGTTGATTTTCCACAGCCGCTGGGACCGACCAAGGCCACAAAGTCACCTTGTTCGATACGCAGGTCTGTATTCGACAGCGCCACCGTGCCGCCGGCATAGCGCAGCGAGACGTCAGAGAGTTGGATGAAAGGATCGTTCAAGGGGTGGCCTCTGGTTCCATATTCACAATAACGGCCACAGGCCCACCACCGGCGGGTCCTTGGTGCTCGGCGCCTCCCGAGACGTACAGCGCGGTGCAGCCGACCACGCTGGCCAACACACCACCGACAGCGGCGCGAGCGTGCCGGGTGGCGTTGATATCAGAGTCGTTCAACATGGTGTGGCGTTCGCCGCGCACCAGCCCGCTGGGACTGGCCTCTGCCTTCGCCAGCACATTCACCAGGCGCGTCGACGCGGAGTCGTCACCGATGCCGAAGTTGTCGGCCAGCAAACGGCGCACGCTGGCTGCGTCCACCGCGTCTCGCATCACGGTGTGAGCTACACGGCAGGAGGAGGTCGCGCCTGCGACCTCGCCCAACACGATAACCACGTTGCTGTCCAGCTCAATACCGGCCGATACCGAGGCACGTGCTGAGAACAGCGACCAGTCAGACAACACGGACGCGTCGCTGACGTCGGCGCGCGCCACCTCTCCCAGCGCCACTGCCACACCCAGCGCTGATGCACCGCGCGAGTAGCCCATCGATTCGTAGGTGTCGTGGGTGACGGGAAAAGCGCCACGGCGCAGCGATTTGTTCACCTTGTCAGACGTCAGCAATGGGCACTTCACCTGCACGAAATGCACGTCTTCTGCGGCTGTGATGCCGGCGTCCTGCATCGCTGCGTGCACCGCATTCGCGGTTGCATCGAGCTGGGCCATGCGGCCCATTTCCTCGGGGAGGAAGTCGCGCGTGTGGGCCATGCCCACTGCCAGGCGTTTCTCTCGAAAGCCACTGGCTGGCACCCAGCGGCGGGTGAAGACGGTGAAATGCGGCGACAGCACGCCCTCGGTGCCGCCGGACATGACCAGCGCCACGCGTTGGGCCACCGCCTCAGGGGCGCACTGCAGGTGGGGCGCCAGGAAATGGCACCAGCTGGTCGAGGCGAAATCGCGGGTGTGGTCGTTGACACACCCGTTGCCCTCGGTTTTGCCCATCACCGCCACGATGGTCGTGGGGTCCAGCAGCCCCCGGTCAACGAGTGCCTGCACGGCGCTTAGGTCTGCCGGCCCGCGGCACGGCACGCGATGGACGTCCACACATTGAACAGACAGCGTGTTCATGTGGACACGTCCTCGGCCGGTAGCGCGTTGGGCCGCACACCCGAAGGGGCGGATCGGATGGCGCTCGTGTAGTGCTGCTGGTTTCGCGGCTGCGGTTTGGGCATCGCCTGGATGCCTTTGACCGAGCGGCCGTGCGTGATGGCCTCTTGTACCAGCTTGCCGTGCTCCATGACGAAACGGCCGCGCAGCAGTGTGTGCACTGGGTACCCCTGCACGGCGCGGCCGTGCCAGGGTGATATTTTGCTGATCGTTTGCAAGCGGCCTTGTGACAGCGTGCCAGTTTTTGCCATGTCCACGAATGCGATGTCGGCGTGAGCACCCGTGGCGATCACACCCTTGGTGCCATAGATGCCCCAGGCTTTGGCCGGTGCCACCGCGCTCCACTTGACGTAGTCCATCAGTGTGGCGCGCTGAAGGTTTACCTGCGTCAGCATCAGCGGCATTTGTGTCTCCACACCAGGAAAGCCGCAGTCGCATGCCCAAATGCTCTCGCGCGTTTTCTCCTCTGGCGTGTGCGGCGCGTGGTCGGTTGCAATCATGTCCAGGGTGCCGTCCATCAGCGCGTCCCAAAGCGGCTGGTTGTGGCGCGGCTCGCGCACCGGCGGGTTCACACGCAAAATGCCGCCCAGGCGCAAGATGTCGTCGGTGTTGAGCAGCAGGTATTGCGGGCAGGTTTCGGCTGTCACGTCCACGCCACGGGCCTTGGCAGCGCGCAGCAGGTACAGCGAATCGGCCGCGCTGTGGTGCGCGATGTGCACGCGCGCACCGGTCCATTCGGCCAGCGTCAGCACGCGCCCAATGGCCTCGATCTCGGCCACTGCCGGACGCGAATCCAGGTGGGCCTGCGCATCGATGCGGCCCGCTGCTTCCAGCACCTTCTGGCGCCGCGCCATGATGGAGCTGTTCTCGGCGTGCACCACCGTGCGGATGCCCAGTGGTGCGAGCTTCTCAAAGCCCTCCAGGAGCGCGCCGTCGGAGGGTGCCGGGAGGTTGCCGAAGGTGTTGCCGACGAACGCTTTGAAGCTGGTGGCGCCGCCGTCCAGCAGGTCTTCCAAGTGGCCTACCGTGTCGTCGCCAAACAGGGCGTGGATGCCGAAGTCGCAGAAGCTGCGTTCAGCTGCCTTCAGCTTCATCGCCAGGGCTTCCCGCGTGCCGGTGGATGGGTTGGTGTTGGGCATGTCGAAGACCGTCGTCACGCCGCCGCAGGCCGCTGCGGCCGAGCCGGTCTGCCAGGTTTCTTTGTGCGGGTAGCCGGGGTCGCGGAAGTGCACATGGCTGTCAATAGCACCTGGCAGCAGGTACAGCCCGTCGACACGCATCTCACGGGTGGCCGATGGCATCACGTCGTCGTGTCCCACGGCCACAATGCGCTCGCCATCAATCGCCACGCTGGCTTCGATGATGCGGTCAGGTGAAACGATCTTTCCACCGCGGATAACCAGGTCAACGTTCTTCATTTGGTTCTCTAAAAACAAGGGGTTTGGGTGGCGTCCAGTCGTGATCCAGCAAGCGCTGCTGAGCCTGCGCTGCGGGGCTGCTCACGGTCACCCCAAGGGACAAGGAAGGCGCATTTGAGTTCACAAGCTCGCCCAACCACCGTCAACAGGGAGGTCGACACCGGTGATCTGGCGGCTCACATCGCTGGCCAAAAAGAGGCATGCGTTGGCGACGTCGTCGTCCGTGGACACGCGCTTGAGCGCATAGTCAGACGCGTGGCGCGTCATCGCCTCCTCAAGCGTGATGCCCAGCTTCTGAGCCATGTTCGCGCAGACCTTTTCGCGAAAACGAGGGCCGTCCACCATGCCGGGAGCCACGCAGTTGACATTGATGTTGAACGGGCCGGCCTCAAGTGCAAAACTTTTGGTGATGCCACGCAGGCCCCACTTGCTGGCCGAATACGCCATGCGTCCAGCACGACCGCGCATGCCAAAAGTCCCTCCCACGTTGACGACCTTGCCCGAGCGCTGTGCAACCATTCCGGGCAAGACAGCGTGCATGGTGTTGAAGCAGCCCGCCATGTTGAGCTGCACGATCTCGTTGAATTCTTCGGCGGTGGTTTCCCAGCCCGTCTTGCCGATGGGCCCAGAACCACCGGCCACATTGACCAAAACGTCGATCCGGCCAAAGGCCTCCACCGCTTGTTGTGCCAGCGCTTCGGTCTGCTTGGCATCGGTCAAATCGCAGCTCACCACCTCGACCTTGGCGCCCAGGGCGCGGGCCTCAGTGGCCACCGGCTCGATGGCTGCGGTGTCGCGGCCGGCCAGCACCAACGTGGCGCCTTCGCGGGCGAAGGCGAGCGTGACGGCGCGCCCCATGCCCTTGGCTGGTCCGGTGATCACCGTTACCTTGTCTCTGAGTAGCAAGTTCATGGGTGCACCTTTCAGAGCTTGGCTGCGCGTTCGGACTTGGGTGGCAGGAAGCTGCGGTCGAAGACCTCGTCGTTCGTGGGTGTGCGCTGCAGGCCGTTGGCGTCGACCACCAGAGCGATGGCGCGCTTGAGGCGATCGGCGTCAACGTCCCCTAGGCCGATGCGGGCAATCTCTGGGTGGCCCATCTCCTGCTTCAGCGTGGCCATCAGGCGTTCCTTCTCCACTGCGCGTTTGAGCAGTGGCTCACGCTTCATCACGTGGTCCATGGCCAACTCGGGGTCGGCCAGGCTTTCGTTGATGGCGCGATTGACGGCCTTCACGAAACTGGCCACAGCCTTGGGGTTCTCCTTGGCGAAAGCGCGGCTGAAGACAATGGCGTTGGAGTACAGGTCCATGCCGTAGTCGGCGTAGTTGATGAAGCGCAGGTCACGCTCGGGATCGATACCCACCAGCTTGGCGCTGAAGTACACAGTGTTGATAAAGCCGAAGATGGCGTCGACCTGGCCTCGCAGCAACATCTGTTCACGCAGGTTGGGCGTCATGTTCGTGATGTTCACCTTGCTCGCGTCAATGCCCGCCACTTTGGCAAACGCCGGGAAAAGCTTGAGTGCGCCGTCGTTGGCGGGCCCACCGATCGTCTTGCCTTCGAGATCCTTTGGCGTCTTGATCGGGCTGTCCTTTTTCACAACGATGGTGAAGGGCGGCGTGTTGTAGATCATGTAAACACCGACTGGGGCTTCGGCTGGGCGCTTGGCTGCCAGGTCGATCAATGCGTTGAGATCACCGAACCCAGCCTGATAGGCGCCGCCTGCGACTTTGGTGATAGACGCTGACGAGCCTTCGCCTTGGTCAATCTCCACGTCCAGGCCTTCGGCTTTGAAATAGCCCTTGTCTTGCGCCATGAAGAACCAAGCCTGCGGGCCTTGGTACTTCCAGTTCAACACCATCTTGATTTTGGTTTGAGCTTGTGCGGTTAGGGGTATGAGGGCAAGTGCAGAACTGGCCAGCACCGCCATGAGTGTGTTGCGCATCGAAAGCATGTGGAAATCTCCTTAGGTGGATGAGGTGGATGAATGACGACGCTTGCCGTTTTTTGGCGAAAGAGAAGTGATGAGATCGGAACTGAGCGCGGTGAAGCCGTGCAGTTGTTCCACGATGAAATGGATTGCCCGCGATACGTAGGCGGGTGAAGGTGTGCTGCAGGCGTCGGTCAACAACACGCAGTCGTAGCCGAGAAAGCCTGCGTCTTGCAGCGTGCTGAACACGCAGCGGTCTGTGTTAATCCCCGCGAATAGCAGTGTCGTAACGCCTCGCAGGCGAAGGATCGAGTCCAGCTCGTTGTCCCAGAAGCCGCTCAGACGGTGCTTGAAAACAGTGATGTCTTCCGGGGCAACAGCAAGCTCTTCCACCACCTGCGCACCCCATTCGCCAGCCACAAGCGACCGTCCTCGGTCTTCGGCGGATGTCTCTGCATAGCCCACACCGTTGGCCGTACGCTTACCTTTGAACTGAACAAGTGCGGGTAGATTCAGTCGATCGGGGCGCACGCCCCAGTTCAGCCACAGCACAGTGCCACCCGCTGCGCGCCACGCCGGCAGAAGCTGGGCAATCGGGGCAATGGCCTTGCGCATTGGCTTTAGGTTGATGCCTTTCTGCCCGAACCAGCCTTTTGGGTGGCAGAAATCGTTCTGCATATCAACAACCACCAAAATGGTGCGCACGAAATCGAACGTGATGCTCTGCGGTAGTGCGTTCAGTGACACAGGCTGAGGCGTCAAAGGTGCGCGCACCAAGTCCACTGCAGAACCATCCCAGCCCCATGCGTTGTGTGGTGCCGGGCCAAAGCTCGTTGTCACGCGGGAACTGCGATGGCTGGCGGCGGTTGAACGGGTATTTTTCACCCTTTCACCGCACGCACTGACTGTGCCAACGAGCGCAGATTAATCATGCTGATTCGCGGCACCTGCGTTGCTGTTTCGGCAACGGTTCAGGCACCCTTCCTGCTTACACCACCTGGTATGAACCACCTGCGATTTTTGAAGTACTTTGAAGAGGTCGCGCGTGCTGGCTCCATCCGGCAAGCGGCCGAGTCATTGCATGTCGCGCCCTCCGCGGTGAACCGCCGCATCCAGGACCTGGAAGATGAGCTGGGTGTCATGCTGTTTGAGCGATTGCCGCGCGGCATGAGACTGACCACAGCGGGTGAGCTCTTCGTGCAGTACGTGCGCGGGCGCGCCAGCGCGCTAGATGAAGTGCGTTCGCAGATTGAAGAACTGCAAGGGCTCAGGCGTGGCAGCGTGAGGGTAGTAGCAAGCCAGGCGCTGGCGCCGCAGTTTATGCCTCGCTTGGTGGCCGAATTCCGCAAGACGCACCCCCTGGTGAGCTTTCAGGTGCGAATCGGCGATCACGTGCAGGCTCTGCAGGCGATGCGTGCGTTCGAGACCGACGTGGCGTTGGTCTTCAACCTAGCCCACGAACTCGACATTGAATTTTTAGCCGAGGCTGAGCAGAGGCTTGTGGCAATCATGCACCGCAGTCATCCCTTGGCTGGTCGCCCGGGTGGTTTGAGATTGCGCGACTGCGTAGACTACCCGCTTGCCCTGCCTACACGCGATACCGGTGGTCGGCAAATGCTCGAGCGCTACCTTGAAAGAAGCAGTGTGAAGCTGCGACCGGCGGTTGAATGCAACAGCTTTGAGTTCCTTCGCGGTTACCTTCGACACGAAGATGCCATCTCGTTTCAGATTGCCGTTGGTGCCGTTGGCGAGAGTGGGGATCTCGTCGCGCTTGAAATCACCGACCGACATTTTCCCAGCGGTTCATTGGTCCTCGCTCATCTGCGTGGGCGCCAGCTTCCTATCGCAGCGCACGCATTCATCGCAAAGGCAACAGTTGCCATGGGCAACCTGGGTCTCGCGCCGCAAGACGCCGAGTTGGTGGATGAGTTACAGGAGGATTGAGCTGTCTGACCTTCCCCCTGAACTCCGTACCCCATAACTGAGACAACAGTCGGATTGCCTTAACTGATTGGCAAGCCAGTTTTACTCGAACTTCATCGGGCTGACATAGGCCAGCGTCCGGAACGTGTCAATGACTTTGCGCCACTATTTGTCATGAATTTACTGCGCAAGGCGGTGGGTTACCTAGGAGCGCGGTGGTGTGTTGGACCTCAGACCGACCCGGCATCTTCGCAGTGAGGCAGCCACAGAGGTGGAGCGGTCGCAACGTGTACTGCGCCGCGTGACCACAGAGCGCGACATCCTAAAAAAAGCACTTGGCATCCTTACAGCACACCAGTGTCGATTTCTAGAAGCTGGTCAAAGCGCAGGGCAGCACCTGCAGCATGAGCCGACGCGGTGAATGCTGGGACAAAGCGCCGATGGAGAGCTTCTTCTCCCCAATGAAGACCGAGAGTCTCAGCCGCAAGGTCTACCGGACAAGGGAAGAAGCCGGGTCCGACGTGTTCGACTGCATCGAGCGCTTCTACAACCCGGTGCGCAAACACTCAAAGCTAGACTTCCTCAGCCCAGTCGATTTTGAGCAAGGCTGAATGGGCTAAGCAAACCGTCCGGGAAACTGGGGGAAACCCAGTTTGATGCAATTCAGTTTGCTGGACTAACCTGCTGGGCGAGGAACACCTGATGCAGCGTGATCTTGCGCACCTCCAACTGACTGGTCCTGATGTGCGAGCGCAGCAGTAGATCGGCTCGATCGGCCTTGTGGGCCATGATGGCGCGCAGTATTTTGCCGTGTTCGTCGTAGGTGGTGTCGATGCGCATCTGCTTGAGGAAGTCAAGCCGCCGGATGATCCGGATGCGCTCGGTCACATCGTGGTGGACCCGCGCCATCTCGGCGTTTCCTGCGGCCTGAACCAATGTTTCATGAAACGATTCGTCCCAGGCCGCCACCGCGACAGCGTCGTTGTTGCGCTCAGCGACGGGAACCAGCCAACGCTCTTTGAGTGCCTGCACCAATGGCGATGAGGCTGCCATCGCCTGCTGGCAAAGACGCTGCACGGCGGTGGTTTCCAGCACCATGCGCAGATCGTAGAGCTGGTCAAACTTGTCGAAGTCAAACGGCAGCACCCGCCAGCCACTGCGGAACATGACTTCCACCAAGCCTTCTTGTTTCAGTTGGAACAGGGCTTGACGCACCGGCGTGCGAGAGACCGACAGTCGGTCGCTGATTTCCTGTTCGGTGAACCGTGTGCCCGGTACGAGTTGGAAACCAGCGATGTCGCGCTTGAGCTGGTCGTATACCTCGCTGGCGCGTGACGTACGTGCGGTCTTTTGAGGAGCAGAACTCGGGCGTTGGAGGGTGATTGACATAGAGAGAGTTCGGCAACCAATTCACACAGGCAGCGAGCTATCAGTGCCGCGGCAAGTACACCAGTGTAGGCGGGGTATGTTGGCTCGCACCATTGCAAACTTTGAGCGGTTCTTCATCGCTGAACGACCTAGCTCAGCTTGGCCAGCAAGGATTCACTGGTCGATGTCCAGCCCACAATGCCACCTTGGGCGCGCATCATGTCCACTGTGGCCTGCTTGAACTGGGGAAAGTAGCTCTCGGTACAGTCCTCCAGCAAAAGACAGTCGTAGCCCCGATCGTTGGCCTCGCGCATGCTGGTCTGCACGCACACCTCGGTGGTCACGCCCATGAACACAAGATGGGTGACGCCAGCGGCCTGGAGCATTTCGTGCAGCCCGGTGGCGTAGAACGCGCCCTTGCCGGGCTTGTCCACTACCGTTTCGCCCGGCATCGGTGCCAGCGCGGGAATGATCTGGTTGCCCGGCTCACCGGCGATCAGGATGCGGCCCATCGGGCCAACGTCACCGATGCGCAGGGATGGGCTGCCTCGCTCCCGCTTGGCTGGCGGGCAGTCGGACAAATCTGGCCGGTGGGCTTCGCGGGTGTGGATCACCATGCCGCCCGCCAAGCGCCAAGTCGACAGCACCGCCTGGCAGGCCGGCACGATAGCGGCGAGCAGCGACACGTCGTTGCCCAGCGTCTGGCCGAAGCCGCCAGGCTCGATGAAGTCGCGCTGCATGTCGATGATGACCAGGGCGGTGTGTGCCAAGTCAAATTCGTAGGTAGATGGTGCGGCGTCAATCTTCATGGTGGTGGTTCCAGAGTGGTGATCTGGGTTATGGCGTTCGGTCCTGTGACTGACGACGCCCCAGACGTGTTCGGTACGGCGGGCTTTGCAATCAATGCCCTCCGCCCATGTGTGCCCCAATGGTGTGCCGTTCTGCGCCAGCGGCTGCTGTCTCGAAGACTATGCGGCCCTCGCTCATCACCACGATGCGGTCCGCCAGCTCCAGCAACTCGTCGAGGTCCTCGCTCACAAGCAGCACAGCGCCGCCTCGATCGCGCACGCCGCGCAAACGGGTGTGAATCTCTTTCACCGCAGCGAAGTCTAGGCCAAACACCGGGTTGGAGGCGATCAGCACCCTGATCTCACCATACAGTTCTCGCGCCAGCACAGCGCGCTGAACGTTGCCACCCGACAGACTGCGAATCGGCGCACCCTCGCCTTGCGTCTTGATTCCGTAGGCGGCGATCCAGTCGCGCGCTCGATGTCGCCACTGTGCAAAGCGCAGTCGGCCACCGCTGCAAAGAGGAGCACGGTCAAAATCGCGCAGCGCCATGTTCTCCGCCACCGACAGATCGCCCACACAGGCGTTTTGCAACGGCTCTTCTGGCAGGCTGCGTACCTGCAGACGGTGGTTCTCCTCTCGGGTGGCGTTGTAAGGCTGGCCATTCACCATGACCCGTCCGACCCCACGTGGCCGCTGTCCCACCAGGGCCTCAACCAGCTCGCGCTGGCCATTGCCTGAGACGCCAGCCACGCCCAGGATCTCGCCCGCTGAAACGCTGAGGTCCAGGTCCTGAACAGCGAAAGTGCCCCGATCACCCATCACCCGCAAACCCTTTACCGCCAAGGTGACAGCGCCCTTTCCCTGGACCGCTGGATCCTTGCCTTCGGACTCTTCATTGCGCTCGCTGGTCGGTGGGGAAGTGTCTCCCACCATGGCTTGCGCCAGCAGAAGCGGCGTGGTACCCGCCACTGCGCAATGGTGCACTGCAGCGCCACGCCGCAACACGGTCACGTCGTCAGCGTAGGCCATCACCTCGCGGAACTTGTGCGTGATGATGAGCACGGTGCACCGGCCGCTGCGGGCGAAATCACGTACGTGGCCCAGCACCTCGTCTGCTTCTTGAGGCGTGAGCACCGAGGTAGGCTCGTCGAGGATCAACAAACGCGGTTTCAAGTAGAGCTGCTTGAGCAGCTCCAGCTTCTGTTTCTCGCCTGCGGACAGCTCCTGGGGACGGGCGTCGAGGTCCAGCTGAAACGGGGTGGATTTCAGAAAAAGCGCCAGCTCGGCGCGCTTTTTCGCCCAATCGATCACAGCGGGTGGCTTGCCACTGGCCAGCAAAAGGTTTTCTGCCACGGTCATGCCTGGCGCGAGCGTGAAGTGCTGGTAAACCATACCAATGCCCAGCGCGCGCGCGACCACCGGGTTGGCAATGGTTTGTTCGCGGCCGTCGATCAGGATGCTGCCTGTGGTCGGTCGCTGGACGCCCGCCACGCACTTCACCAGCGTGCTCTTGCCGGCGCCGTTTTCACCCAGCAGCGCGTGCACGGTGCCTGGCGCCACCGACAGGTTGACCCCGTCCAGTGCCAGCAGGCTGCCAAATTGCATGCTCAGCTGGTAGGTGCTGAGGGCCAGCGCACCTTGCGCTGCAGGGAGACCGCCGATGTGCTGGTGCGCGCTCATGTGAAGGCTCCACCGCACAAGACGCGATCCGCTGCGCTTCGGTTTGAAGTGCAGGACCCCTGCTCAATCGACATGGCCTTACCGCTGGCGCCAGCTCCAGGGAATACAGGATTCAGGCGCTTATGGGGCCGCTTCATGGCAGGGCTTCCAGAACAGCGGCAGATGTCGCGTGTGCGCCGAACACACCGCCTTGCATGGTGATCATCTTGAGCGCAGCCTCATGGTTGTCCTGGTCGGTTGCGGCGGTGCAGTCGGACAGCAGCAGACACTCGAACCCCCGGTCGTTGGCGTCGCGCATCGTGGTGTGTACGCACACGTCGGTGGTGATGCCGCTGAGGATGAGGTTGCTGATGCCACGTGTGCGAAGGAGCAGCTCCAAGTCGGTGGCGTAAAACGAGCCTTTGCCCGGTTTGTCGATCACCGGTTCGCCCGGGAGCGGTGCCAGTTCGGGGATGATTTCCCAGCCCGGTTCGCCGCGCACCAAGATGCGCCCGCATGGGCCATCGTCGCCGATACCGACGCCGTTGGATCCGATTTGGCGCGAGCGCCAACGTTTGTTGGCCGGCAGATCAGACAGGTCGGGCCGATGTCCTTCTCGGGTGTGAATGACCGTGTAGCCGTTGCCACGCATCCGTGCCATCAACATCTTTAAGGGTTCAATGGGCGACCGCGTGAGCGAGATGTCGTAGCCCATCTTGTCCACATACCCACCGGCACCGCAAAAGTCGACCTGCATGTCGATCACGATGAGCGCGGTGTTGTTGGGCGTCAGATCGCCGTTGTAGGGCCAGGCGTAGGGGTTGGCTTGAATGAAGCTTGCCATGGACTCAAGCCGCCTTTGTGATGGGGGCGGCAGGCGCTGCATCCGGTATCACCGGGTTCTCTTCTGCTCCCTGGTAGGTGCGCGTCGGTGCTGCGAATCCGAAGGCGCTGCCGTCGGTCACATCGACTTTCCAGGGAAGGCGATAGGTGCCAGCGGCCATGTCTTGCATGTAGGTGTAGGGGCAGTCCTGTGCGCCGCCTTTCACCGCCACGTAACCGCGGTGGTAGAGCTGGTAGATGTTGTTTTCCACGCCCCAACCTTGTCGTGCCTCGCGCACAAGATCGGGCCGCAGTTCAGCGGTGATGATTTCATCGACCCGGCCGCCCCCTTCTGCCAGTACCGTGCCGTCGAACTGGCAGAACATGCCCTCACCCATGGAATCAAAGCTGCCGTCGCTGCCTGACAGGCACACACTGGCGGTGATGGCGAGATTTTGGAAGGCGTTGGCCTGATTGGTGATCCTCCAGGCGTGGCGGATCGGTGCGGTATAGCCGGCCGTGCGCAGAATGATCTCGGCGCCTTTGTAGGCAGCCTCGCGCGCCATCTCGGGGAACATGCCGTCGTGGCAAATGATGAGCGAGAGCCTGCTGCCGTTGGGCCCGTCGCACACGGGTACGCCCAGATTGCCGGGCTCCCAAGGCTCCACCGGGACCCAAGGGTGGAGCTTGCGGTAGTAAAGCCGGATGGCGCCAGCGTCGTCAATGATCAGGCCACTGTTGTACGGGTTGCCGTGGGCATTGGCTTCCATGATCGAGAAGCATCCCCAAATGTGGTGGTCCACACAGGCTTGCTTGAAGGCCGCCACCTCGGGACCGTCCAACGAGACCATCAGCTCGGGTGCAATGCTCATCGACAGGCCATGCAGCGCGTACTCGGGGAAGACCACGAGGTCCATGGTGCCCTGGTTGCGGCGCGCCTTGGCCACCATGTCGCAGATGCGCTGTGTCTGCGCCGCCAGCTGGGCCGGGGTTTCCACCACTGGCAGTTTCAGCTGCACCAAGCCCACAACCACGCCATGCGCCGATTTGTTGAGTCCGCCGAGTCCAATTGTCATGTTCATGCTCCTAAAAATGGTTGTGTCATTCGCCCCATGGCGCTGTCAGACATGTCTTGCCGCCGCAAAGCCGGGGCCGCTATTTCCTCAATTCACCCGGGCTGCCTGGCACCACCCTGCCAGGGCGGCAGCTCATCACCAGGATGACCAGGGTGAGCACATAGGGGACGATGTTGAAGAGGTGGTAGCCCCAGCCGATGCCGATGGACTGCAGCGCCGGTCCGACGGCGCCAGCGCCGCCAAACAGCAGGGCTGCGCCCACACAGCGCAGCGGGCTCCAGCGGGCAAAGATCACCAGCGCCACCGCAATCAGGCCTTGACCGCTGGAAATGCCTTCGTTCCAGCTGCCAGGGTAGAACAGCGTGAGCGAGGCGCCGCCCAGCCCGGCGATGAATCCTCCGCCAGCTGTGGCCGCAATGCGAATGCCCGAGACCGAGTAGCCCAGCGCGCGCGTGGCGCTCGCCGAGTCGCCAGCCACGCGCACCAGCAGACCAGCGCGTGTGCGGGCGAAGGCCCAGGCCATCGCCACCGCCAGCAGCAAGCCGATGGGCAGCAACGCATTGATCTGCAGTGCCGAGCGCACCGCCGGTGAGTCGCTCCAGAAGCCCAGCGCAATCGCAGGCAACTGCGGCGCCTGTGGCTGGATCAGCGGCTTGCCCAGGTAAAAGGCCAGTCCCATGCCCAGCAGCATGAGCGCGATGCCAGTGGCGATGTCGTTTACCCTGGGCAGCGAGCAGAGTACCCCGTGCAGGGCCGCGAGCAAAGCACCCACCAGCGCGGCGGCGAGTACGCCAATCCAGGGCGAGCCACTGAGATACGAAGCCCCGAAGGCGGTCATGGCCGAGAGGACCAGAACCCCCTCCAGCCCCAGGTTGATGCGGCCCGATTTTTCTGTGAGGCATTCGCCCAGACTCACGAACAGAAACGGCACTCCCACGCGCAGTGCCCCGCCGACGATGCCGGCTACAAATATGACGAGTTGGTCGGTGGTCACGGACGATCTCCCTGCGTTCGGGGTGCGGTGTGCCGCAAGCGGGTGAGTTGGGAGAAAACTGCCTTCCAGTCGGTGTCGCGCAGCGCTTCGCTGGCCAGGATCAGCACGAAGGCGATGCCTTGCAGCAGCAGAACCGACGCATCTGGCAGACCAAGACGCCGCTGCAGCAAGCTGCCTGCTGCATCGAAACCGCCGAAAAGAATGGCCACCGGAATCACCGCCAGCGGGTTGTGCCTGGCCATGAAGGCCACCAGGATGCCGGTGTAGCCATAACCGGCGATCAGTGCCGCGTTGGCATTGGTGTGTACTGCTGCCACTTCTATGGCACCGGCCAGGCCGGCAGCGGCACCGCCAAGCGCACAGGCCAGGAGCACCAGGCGCGTGGCGGGCAGGCCAACCAACTGGGCTGCGCGCGGGTTACCGCCCACCACGCGCACAGCGAATCCCGAGGGGGTTAGCCGCAGCCACAGCCCCGCTGCCAGACACGCGATCACACCGATCACAAAGCCCCAGTGCACATCAAATCCGCCCAGGGTGGAGATCAGCAGCCCGTCGTCCAGTGGCAGCGTTGACGGCTTGTTGAGGCTGGAGGGATCGCGCAGAGGGCCCTCCACAAGGTGATTGAACAGACCAATCGCAACATAAGCCAGCAACAAACTGCTGATGGTTTCGTTGACGCCCTGGTACTGTCTCAGGGCGCCGGCCAACGAGATCCAGAGGGCTCCGGCAGCAGCACCAGCCGCACAAACCACCACCGTGCCGATCAGGCTGGTTGGCAGGAGTGGAAGCTGGGCGGCGGCGGCGCACGCCAGTCCGCCGAGCACCAGCGCGCCTTCTCCACCGATCACTATCAGCCCGGCGCGTGCAGGCAGGGCCACGCAGAGCGCCGTGAGCATCAACGGTGCAGAGCGTTGCAGCGTGTTCTGCCAGGAGAACGCATCACCGAAGGCTCCCATGAACAGCAGTACCCAGACCTCCACCGGGTTCACACCGGCGAAGGACACGATGAGGCCAAACAGCAGCAAAGCCACCGCGATGGCGCCAATAGGCAAAAAGAAGCTTCGCATCGGGTCGGGCTCGTTACCGGTCATTCGTGCTCAGAAACCAGCGCAGCGTGGGCCACCCACCACCGCCTGGTTCCTGTGGATCACACGCTGCCTTTGACGCCCTCGACCAGATAGTTCATCTTTTCCAGCTCCAGATCGGTTTGCTTGAAGGCTTTGCCAGCAGGAATGAGGGTCGCGCCCTTGTTGTCCTTGAGTGGGCCCTTGAAAATGTCGAATGAGCCCGCGACCATTTGCGCCTTGACGCCGTCGGCCTGCTTTTTCGCCGCTTCGGTGACCATGGATCCGTAGGGCGACGTCTTGACGAAGCCTTCCTTCAGGCCACCACGCACAAAGTTGGGGTGAGGCTTGCCGGTGCGTGCGGCGGTAAGGAACTCGGTGTAGGCGGTGATCCAGTTCCACTCAGCGCCGGTCAGGTAGGCATTGGGCGCCAGCTTGGCCTGGCTGGCGTGGTAGCCGCAGACCATCTTGCCGCGCTTGGCGGCGGTCTCCACGATCACCTTCGGGCCGTCCACGTGCATGGTGAAAACGTCCACGCCCTGATCCGCCATGCTGTTTGTGGCCTCGGCTTCCCTGACGGGCATCGACCAGTCACCGGTGAAGATCACGTTGGTGGTGATACTCGGGTCCACCGAGCGAGCGCCCATCGTGAAGGCATTGATGTTGCGCAGCACTTGCGGGATTGGCTTGGCGGCAATGAACCCGATCTTCTTGCTCTTGCTCATGTGCCCGGCGATCACGCCGTTGAGGTACTGGCACTCATCGATATAGCCGAAGAAGCTGCCTGAGTTCTTCGGGTCTTTGTCGGTCCACAAGCCGCCGCAATGGGCAAAGCGCGCATTGGGGAATTTTTTGGCTACCGTCTGCACGTGTGGACTGAAGTACCCAAACGAAGTGGGGAACAAAAGCTCCGCGCCATCCTGAGCGACCATGCCTGACATCGATCGTTGCACCGCAGCGGTCTCAGGCACGTTTTCCTCTTCGACCAGCTTCACGCCCGGCATGCTCTTGAGCATCGCTGCAGCCTCTGCGTGGGCCTGGTTGTAGCCGAAGTCGTCGCGCGCCCCGACGTAAATCACGCCCACGGTGATGGCTTTCTGGGCGAAGGACAGCGGGCTGGCGGCTGCAGCGCCTAGCGCTGCCAGGGTCTTGATGGAATCGCGGCGGTTGGGCAAGGTGAGATTCATGGCTTGGGCTCCAAAGGTTGAGGTGGGGAAAGATGAACAGGTGAACAGGTGAACAGGTCAATTGATCAGGACATCAGACTGACGTGGGCTGCGACAACGCGCCAGCCGTCAGGGGTTCGCATCCAGGTCTGGCTTTGACGGCCGCCGTGGTCGCTGCCGTGGCGAAGGAATTCCGTGTTGGCGGTGGCGAAATCGTGGCCGTAGGTGGTGATGACGGTCTGGCCCAGCGTGCGCTTGAGCGCGGTTGCCGGACGGTTTGCGCGAAAGGCACGTATCGCCTCAAAGCCGTAGAGGTTTTCGGTGGCGCCATAGCGCAGCGTGTGCGGGCTGTCCCAGAAAAGCTCGTCCAGCACCGCTACCTCGTTGTTTACCAATGCATGTTCGTAGCGCTCAAAAGCGGCGGTCACCTCGGCCAGAACTTCGGGTCGGTTGATTTCTGTAGGCATCGCAAGGTCTTTCACAGTGCACTCTCCCTGACCTGGGCCACGCCAGATTGCGCAAGCGACCAACCAGCACGCAGAGCGAGGTCTTCGCGCCAAGGCGCGGCAATCACCTGCACCCCAATCGGCAGACCGTCGGTGCCGTCGGGCCACAGCGGCGCGGTCACCACTGGGCAACCGGCGAACGACACCGGCTGGGTGAGCAGTCCCATGGAGGGGCGGCAGGGAAAACGCTGACCGTTGATCTCCAGCCATTCGGTGCCGATGGCTGGCGCGGCCACGGGCGTGGCTGGCGCAAGCAGTACGTCCCAGTCTCGGAACAGGGCGTTGACCTTGTCGCGGTACGCGCGGCGAAAGCGCTGCGCGCGCAGGTACCAGGCTGCTGGCTGCAGCGCGCCTGCGATGAACCGATCCACCGACAGTGGCTCGAAGTCGGCCGCCTGCATGCGCAGGCGCTGCAGGTGCAGTGCGCCGCCTTCGCTGGCACTGATGATGAAGGCGGCCGCTCGCGCCTGGGCCGCGTCTGGCCACACAACGGTAGAGTTGGCGCCCAGCACGGCACCAGCTGACGCGACGGCGCCGCGTGCGGCGTCGCTTGCCATCTCCTCGAACCATCCACCGAGCAGCCCCACGCGCAACCCGTCGACCCCCTTTGCCAGCGACCGTGAAACGGGTTGAACCGTCGTGGCGAAACAGCCCGGATCCAGTGGGTCGGAGCCCTGCATTGCATCGTAGGTCAGGGCCAGTCCACCCAGGTCATCAGCAAAGGCACCCAGATGGTCAAGGCTGTCCACAAATGGGTAGGTGCCGCGCCGCGACAAGCGCCCGAAGGTTGGCTTGATGCCCCACACACCACACAGCGATGCTGGAACGCGGATCGAGCCGTTGGTGTCCGAGCCTAGCGTGAGCGGCACCTGGCCCGCAGCCACGGCAGCGCCTGAGCCGCCTGATGAACCGCCTGCGATGTGCCCGAGCTTGTGCGGGTTGTGCGTGGGACCGTAGTGGGTGTTTTCGGTGGTGAAGCCGTAGGCGTACTCGTCCATGTTGAGCGACCCCACCAGGATCGCGCCGGCCGCCTGGAGGCGTTGTATCAACACAGCGTCTGTGGTGGCGGGTGGGTTGGCTCGGTTGACCTTCGAGCCCGCCAGCGTCACCTCGTCAGCGATATCGAACAGGTTCTTGACCGCGAACGGCACGCCTGCAAGGGCGCCCAGTGGCTCGCCGCGTGTGCGCATCGCATCCACCCGCTGGGCTTGGAGACGCGCGGCCTCAAAGCGTGTGCCGGTGAAAGCGTTCACGCGCGCATCGGTGGCTTCGATGCGCGCAATGCTTGCTTCCAACGCCTCGGCGGCGCTTTGCTCACCGCTGGCAACTGCGCGAGCGGTCTGCAGAAGGGTTGAGTGCATGGACATGTCAGGCCACCCCCGCCCGGTAGGGCGCCGGACAGTAAATTTCAGCCAGTTCTTCTGCATCGCCGAGCGGGAAGGCGTCAAGCAGATCGGCCAAAACCGATGTGCGTTGCAGGTGCGCCGCGACACGTTTGGCCTGTGTCGCTTCCAACGGCAGCCCCACAGCCACTGCGCTGGCCTGCACGTACCGCAAGGTTTCGTCTTCGGTCATCGGCGCACCTCGCGTTGGAAGATTTCCAGACTGCGCTTTTTGGCTGCGATGAAGCTCGGCTCCGACAGCGTGGCCACCGTGCGCGGGCGCGGGTCGCTGTAGGTCAGGATCTCGGCCACCTTGGTCGGTCGCTTCGTCAATAGCAGCACCTGATCAGCTAGGTACACCGCCTCTTCCAGGTCGTGCGAGACCAGCACCATGGTGGTGCCTGTCTTCATGAAAACCTCTTGCAGTTTTTCGCGGATGAACAGCGTCATCTCGAAGTCAAGTGCAGAGAACGGCTCGTCGAGGAAAAGCACTTCCGGGTTGGGCGCGAGCGAACGCATGATCGATGCCGTCTGCTGCTGTCCGCCCGAGAGTTCGTAGGGGTAGCGGTTGAGGTCGAACTTGACGTCGAACGACGCCACCAACTCAGCCATGCGGCGATCCACCTGGGCCTTGCTCTTGCCTTCGAGTTTGAGCGGGTAGGCGATGTTGTCGATGGTCCGCATCCAGGGGAACAGCGCTTCGCGGTAGTTCTGGAACACGTAGCCGATCTTGGTTTCCTTGAGCGACTTGCCGTCGAACAGTATCTCGCCAGCGTCGATCGGTACCAAGCCAGCGATCATGTTGATCAGCGTGCTCTTGCCGCACCCGTTGGGTCCAAACACGGAGACGATCTTGTGTTTGGGGATATCGAGGTCGAAGTTCTCGTACAACGGCCAGCCAGCGAAATACTTGGTCAGGCCGCGGATGGTGATCTGTGTCCCTGCGGGTCCTGGTACGAAAGGCGCAACAGGCACATCCGCAACCATGCGGGCGTTCAACACGGCGCTCATCGTCCGCTCCAATGCACGATCTTGCGTTCCGTGATCAGGAACAGGATGTTCAGGGCATAGCCCAGCACACCAGCGGCCAGGATGGCGGCATACATGTCTTTCACATTCATCACCTGTTGCGAATTGATGATGCGGTTGCCCAGGCCGCTGTCAGCGCCAATGAACATTTCCGCCACGATCACGATCACCAGCGCCATCGATACCGCCGAGCGCAGGCCGACGAAGCTGGGTTGCAAGCTTTCCCAAATCAACACGTCCTTGAACACCTGCCAACGGTTGGCCCCCATGACCTTGGCGGCCATGACGCGCTGCTTTCTTGCGTTCATCACGCCGTAGGCGCTGTTGAACACCACGATCAGCAGGGCGCCGAACGCAGCAATTGCTACCTTGTTGATGTCGGAAACCCCGAAGATCATCAGGAACAGCGGGATCAACGCTGATGAAGGCGTGGAGCGAAAGAAGTCGATCAGGAACTCCACACTGCGGTAGGCCTTCTCGGCGCTGCCCAGGACCACGCCCAGCGGCACGCCTACCAAGGCCGCAATCAAAAAGGCCTGAACCGTGCGCCAGACGGTGACCAGGAAGTCCTTGAGCAGTGGCCCACCCGCCAACCCCTGCACCAAGGCCATCACTGTGTCTGAAGGCGACGGCAACAAGATGGGTTTGATGAAGCCCAGCCGCACCACCAGGTCCCACACGATGAACAGCAATACCGGGCCCGCGAAGGGGAGCGCTCGGTCAAGAAACGGTTTGCCGGGTAACGGTGCTGACGGTGCCCCGGCCTGGGGCGGTTGCCAGGGCACGGCAGCGCTAGTGGCGGTGGGCTTTTGCATGTTCAGCCCTTGTAGAGCATGGAGTCCACCAGCAAGCGCCGGGAGAAGATGCCTTTGTCTGAAAAGAGGTCGAAGAACTTCTGGAAAGCCGCCACGTCCGCTGGCGTGAATTCGTTGTACATGGTGTACGCAGCCAAGGGGACCTCGCTGGCCAGAGCGCCTTCGATCGGGGTGTAGTTCTTGAGAAACTGGCGCGCTTCGGTGCTCTTGCTACGCACATAGCCAACGCCCTTGCCGTAGGCCGCAATGTATTTCTTGGCTTCTTCGGGATATTTCTTGATGAAGCCGCTGGTCAACGATGCCGAGCCGCCGAACCAGGGAGCCTTTGGGTTGCCCAGAATGTAGTTGGCGATAACGCCCGCTTCCAGGGTGCGGGTGGTGCCGTTGAGGCGTCCGATCGTGCCCGTGGGTTCGAGCGTGTAGGCCCCATCAATCTGGCCGGCGGCAATGGCGGCCACGTGTTGCCCGATCGGGAGCTCAACCACGGTGGCGCCGGTGGCGCCGCCGCGCTCCAGCACGGTCTTGGCCAGTGTGACGTTCTGGATGCCCGGGCCCGAGGCGATGCGTTTGCCCTTGAGGTCGGCAATGGTCTTGGCGGTGCTGGCAGCGGGCACGATCACGACGTCGAGCACGTTGTCCACATTGCTCGGGTTGGAGCAGAAGATCTTGAATGTGTTGGGCTGGGCGAGTTCGCCGATGGCGATGTTGGCCGAGCCTGTGCCATTGGCGCTGCCATCGCAACGATCGGCGAGCATGGCTTCCATGATTTGTTGGGCGCCTGCAAACCGGAGCACCTCCACGTTTACACCGGCCTCTTTGAAGTAGCCCAGTTCAACGGCTGAATAAAACGGGAGACCCGCCGCAATCGGCCAGTAGCCGATGCGTATGGTGGGCTTGGTTTGGGCGCGCAGGACGGCGGGTGCGCCCAGAACGCCGAGAGCGGCACTGGCAGCGCCAAACTGCAACAGCTTGCGGCGCTGAGGAGATGCTTGTTCAGCTGGGGACGTAAGAACGGTTTTCATATTGAAAGCTCCTGGTGGTGAATGAAATGGAAACAGGCCCTGGGGCTTCAGATTCCCGCGGATTGACTGTTGGTGAGGGAATGGATGTAAGCGCGCCAGCCACGCAGGTGTGTGATGTCGGTGGCGCCTTGCAACGCCAGCGGCTCACAGAGGAAGCCTTGCACCCTGCCGCCATCGGCTAGTTCCAGGGTCCCAATGGACAAGGGGGCGGGAACCAGTGCCACAAAGCTGCCGTAGTTGGCCAGCGGCATGTCCCATATTTCGACTTCAATGCTTTCGCCCTCGCCGCTGGCGACCCTGAGAAGGCCAGGTTTTGGCGGTGTGGTGCCAGGCAGGGCATAGAGCCGGTAGACCGGCGCGGTGTGGGTGCTTGCAACCAGCTTTGCGCCACGCTCCGTGAGCTGACCGTTGAGCGGCATGCCCGACAGATGGGCCCCCACCACCGCTACCGCCATCCGGTCGGATGCGGTGGTCAGTCCGGCGATGGGCTTTGGCTGAGGTAGCGGCACGCCCGTGGCCCCCTGGCTCAAACCGGTGTCGTGGTGGAAGCGTTGCCCGAGCTCTGCCAGCTGCCAGTCACTGGCACAGCGACCGATCAGCGTGATGCCAAACGGCAAGCCGTCTGCGCGGATGCTGCTGGGTACCGACAGCGCCGCGTAGTCGAGCAGGTTGACGAAGTTGGTGTATTCGCCAAGCTGGCGATTGAGTGCGACCGGATCGGTGCGCATGTCCTCAATGCGGTGGTGGGTGGGCGCCGTGGGCACCACCAGCAGGTCAATGCCTTCCCACAAGGGGGCTGCTTGCTGCGCCAATGCGGCAAGGCGCGTTTGTGCATCAACTAGGTCAGCCGCACTGTACTGCCGTCCTTTGGCCAGGATGCTGCGCACTGGCTCGAGCACATCGGTCTCGTGCCTGTCAAAGAAGGGACGAATCGCCGCGTAGCGCTGCGCCACCAAGGCACTGTCGTACAGCATGTCGGCGCAAGCCGAGAAGACACTGAAGTCCACGGGTACCGCTTCGCCGCCCAGGGATTCGAATCGCTGCACAGCATCTGTAAAGGCCGCACGGGCGAGTTCGTCACCAAAGAAAACCGGGGTCTTTGGCACACCGAATCGAAAGCGGTTGCCCCAGGGCCTTGTATTCAGGGTGAGTGCGCGTGAATAGGGATCCTCTGCGTCGTAGCCCATGGCCGCCAGCAGGACACGTGCAGCGACGTCCACTGTGGTGGCGAGGATTGACACGCAGTCCACCGCCTGTGCGGCGGGCACCACACCGCGCGCACTGAGCAGGCCGCGCGATGGCTTCAAGCCCACGATGTTGTTCAGACCCGCTGGCACCCGGCCAGAGCCTGCGGTGTCGGTGCCCAGAGCAAAGTCGACTTGGCCCGTGGCGACCACGTAGGCCGATCCAGAGCTGGATCCACCAGATACAAAGCGCGGATCGAAGGCATTTGGCACAGCACCATGGGGCGATCGGGTGCCGTTCAAGCCACAGGCGAACTGGTCAAGGTTGGTCTTGCCATGTAGCGATGCACCAGCATCGAGCAACCTGTGCACCACAGTGGCGTGCTCAACAGCTTGATAGGCAAACGCCGGACAGGCTGCACTGGTCGGCCATCCGCCGACGTCGATGTTGTCTTTGACGGCGAACCGCAGACCCGCCAGCGCACCTTCGGAAGCACCAAAAAGCGCCGTGCTTGGCTGGTACAGCCAAGCTTTGGGAGAAAGCGTTGCAGTCCCCGGAAGAGACGCGACGGCGGAGGGCTGGGATGTTTGGACGGTGTGCACTGTTTTAAAGCATTCAATCTTGTATCCAAGAACGTACGCAAAAACAATGCCAACTTTTTAAAATCCCCAGACCGGACTGGATACTCGCCTTTACGGGCCTCTACCTGCGCTGTACCCGCCGTAGATTTGAGGTGAGTGGGTGAAGAGGAAAGAACCTCAGATTACGCATCCCACACACATGAAATTTCAGTGACTTGGTGTCATTCTCGCTGTGGCTCTCGAACCGGTCACTTCACGTATGAACCACCGGCATGTCCTCCCACCGCGTCGTGTACTGCGGCGTGAGCCGTTCCTGCTTCATCGACCACAGCCGCCGGTCTCCTGCAAGTCCTGTGCTGGCGAGCAGAACCGTACCTCGGCCGTACCGTCGGTTGAGACCGTCCAAGGCGCCCATCAACCGACCTTTGTCTGGGGCCTCGTCTTGCTCCAGGTCCAGTTCGCTCTGTTGTACCGATGCCGGTTGCAGTTCCAGCAACATGACGCCCGCCTTCGCATACAAAATGTCGGGCTTGTAGATGCAGTGCAGACCGGCCAGCGCCGCTTCGACGATCCGAGTGGTGTCCGCCGTAGGCCGACGAAGCGGCACCACGATCGAGCGGCTGTACTGCGGGTCATCCCGAAACGGGCTGGTCCGCACAAAGGTGAGCACCTGGTTGGCTTGCCCGTCTTGGCGCCTCAGTTTCTCTGCAGCTCGGCTGGCAAACTCACTCACAGCCTCGCTCAGGTCACCCAGGGCGCTCACTGGGCTGCCAAAGGATCGGGTGCAGGCAATCTCTTGTTTGTCAGGTGCCGTGTCTTCCAAGCCCACGCAGGGCTGGCCCTGCAACTCCCGCACCGTGCGCTCCAGCACCACCGACCAGCGCTGGCGAACCGTGCCCAAGTCCATGCGCGCGAGATCCAGCACCGTGTGGATGCCGCCTTCTTTGAGCTGGGCTGCGATACGGCGCCCCACGCCCCAGACTTCTGCCACAGCGGTCGCGGCCAGCACCGCCTCCAGCGTGTCTCGATCCATGGCTGCCAAGTTGCAGATCTGCGCCAGCTCCTCCGGATAACTGCCGGGTTTGCGTTCGGCGTTCTTGGCGATGTGGTTCGCCAGTTTGGCCAGGGTCTTGGTCTGCCCGATACCGATACAACACGGGATACCCACCCACTGCAGCACCCGCTCGCGGATGATCCGGCTGCGCCTGAGCAGATCACCTTTGACGCCAGACAGATCGACAAAGGATTCGTCGATCGAATAGATCTCTTGGCGGTGCCCGAGCCCGGCCACCAAGCTCATCATGCGGTCGCTCAGATCGCCATACAGCG
>Ga0222706_1000033_pt1 | contig 72631 bp, 58 predicted proteins | sample AntAcemetage1572_FD_179829 | JGI IMG/M metagenome (GOLD analysis project Ga0222706, IMG submission 179829) | Saline water microbial communities from Ace Lake, Antarctica - #1572 | ecosystem: Environmental > Aquatic > Non-marine Saline and Alkaline > Saline | place: Antarctica: Ace Lake...
TACGTGATAAAATCAGAATAAAAGGCTTCGATAAAAGACATCTGGTCATGAGGATTGCAACAGGAATACACAACCTCCGAATCAGGTATAAAACAGCTATCTAAAAAAATTCGTGATAATGTTTATTGGAAAAATTAAATTAAAGGTTGAGCAATTATGCTGGGGGTTTTCGGGGTAATTTATTTTACAGGACCCATCAACCCGATAATATGTGGCCAGTAATCCCTATTACTTTCCACCGGCCTGATTAAACCGATTATTACCTTTGATAATAGAGAAAAGCAAGCCTTTGAAGTAGGTGGCAATTTTTAGATATGAAAGGAAAGCGGGTCGACCTTTCCCAATACCAAGATAAAACCCTGTTTATCAATCTTTGTATTCCCAATTGTTTCATCAGTCGGGCTACCCAAGACCTGAATGCCTGAAAACCTCTGTCTTTCAGTTCACTGGTGAGCTTAGAACTTCCCAATCTTCCTTTGCTCTGCTAATGCAGGTCCATAAGCTCAGCTTTTAGCACTTCATTTTCACGGCTTAATCTGGAGGTTTACGTTTAGCCAGTCGTAATAGGTACTTCTAGACACTTCAAAAACCTGACACATCCTCTCAACAGCAAATATTGTCCGGTGGTCTTTCATAAACCCGAATATTTGTTGTCGCTCTTGGAGAAGATGCTTATGGCCTTTTTTAGGATATCCCTTTCGATCTGGGCTTCTTTCAGTGCTTTGTTTAAGTCCATAATTTCTTTCTGATAAGGACTTAAAACAGGCCTTCCGTTACCTGTAAAACTGGAATCTCCCGAAACTGAAAATTCTCTGCTCCAGCGTCGAATCATCTCTATAGGAATATCCAAATCACGACTAATATCCTTGGAGGATTTTCCGCTTTTGTATAGTTCAAACACCATCAATTTGAAGGCTTTGTAGTATGATCTTCTTTCTCTCTTATTTATTGTGTCTAAGTTAACAGGCTTAACTCTTTGTCCAACCAAATGTAGCAGCTCCATTTCTCGAGAGAAAGGTTTAAGCTTCGGAGAGAAGGTAGTAATGCTTACAATTATGAGATTGTTTGAAGAACTCCACATAGTCACAAAAAAGGAAGTTTGTGAAGCAAATATATGTAAACATAGTACTACTTATAGTCTTATGAGATCACTTTCAAACAAAGGATATTTGAAATCAGTCAGAGGAAATCAATTCTATTCTCTATCATTTATCACCTTAACTAGTTTATAATTAGCATATTTAGCTCATTTAAAGCAATTCGTAAGGTTGTATATATCTGACTAACACAATTAATATAGCAGTTTTCCTAATGAAAGAAAAAAGGGCACTTAAAATGAATACATTCTTTTAAAAAAAAGTTAATTTTCAGGAGGAGTGCCAAAAAGAGATTTGCAAAGTATTTTTTAATTATTAAACGAAAAAGGTATGTGGAAAAACGTTTTAAGATGGATCTTAGTTTTACCAGCTTCTTTTCTAGGAGGAATGGTATATAATTTTCTGATGTGAATAGTAATTGTATCTGCATGGAACATAGCTTGAATACATTTTTTTCTGCAGATCTTGTGAAAGAAGTATTTACTTATGTTGCTTTTACTATCGGATTCATTGTATCGGGGAAATATATTGCTCCTAATTTTAAAGTAAAGGTGGCAATGATTCTTTCCATTATTGTTTATTTGAGTGCTTTTTCAGGGATTTATTTAGAGACTATCCAATCCCATTTTTTTTCAATTACGATCATAGCCAATATTTTTAGTATTGCTACAGCCTTTGTTACATATCAAATTTTAAAACATCAAGAAGAAGGAAATAATAGGAAACTAGTCAACGAGTTTAATGAGTCTACCACTAATGACTTAGAAGATTTAAAGAATACCAAAATCAGAAATTTAAGTGATGTTGTTGTCGATCTTCCGTTCAATCAGGCTCCAGACTGATCGCTAAAATACTCCAAAGGCAGTATGACTAAAACTGAAGCAGAAGCCATGAGGACTATGCTTCGACCTTAGTACAATAATGTCGAATTTGAGGTAGTTGACTATTCCGATGAAAGTGGACACCTCATTCAGGAGCACAGCGTAAAGTAGTTTTGATGATGATTTCTTGGATTAAGATTACACAAAAATTTTTACTGTTTTTTCATTTTTTCCTCCTGGATTCTCCCTTGAGTTCAAAGCGGATTGCCGAGTGGATAATTCGATCCAAAATAGCATCTGCGATTGTCTTTTCTTCAATGAGATCATACTAGTTTTTACCGATAGCTATGAGCAGAAAATAGTTTCCCTTTTTTGATTTCTGTCCTCTACCAAATCCATCAGGATCATCTGTTTTTCATTATTGATGGCTTGTAGTCCAAAGTCGTCGACAAGCAACAAATCGTGATTCTCTATCCTGGTGAGTTCCCTGATGTAGGAGTTATCTGCTTTGGCCATCATTAATCTCTGGAATAGTTTGCCCAAATTATAATAAAGTACTTTATAGCCTTTGATACAGCTCTGATGTCCCACGGCTATTGCTAAAAAGCTCTTTCCTGTTCTGGCACAGTCGGTGATGATTAGATTTTCATTTCGGTCAATAAAGGAGTAGTCCGATAAACGAGTAAGAAGGTTTCGCTTTATATTGCGGTCATCGGTATAGCTTATTTACTCCAAAGACGCCTGATAGTGGAACTTTGCATTTTTGAGTAAGCGCTCGGTTCGGCTGTTGTTGCGATGATTTTTTTCGGATTCGATGAGCTAGGCAATAAACTCATCGTTGGTAAATGTGCCTTGGTTTCTGATCTCGAATGAAGCTTCATAAGCTCGTTTCATTCCGTTTAAACTCATTTTCTGTATCTTTTTGATACTGGCATTTGTGTTCATATTTTGATTTGAAATGTTAAGCGTAATATTCGTATCCTCTGATATTGTCATGATTCGATAGGGAGACATTGAATAAATCCAGTTCTTTTTCTTTATCGAGGCCTCTCTCTAAAATATTTTTGATCGTATTGTAGCTTACCGAATCGTAACTTAGCACACGTTTGCAGGCTTTATTCAGGCGTTCTTTGTCTATTTAGGATGCCATGCTTAATATTCCCAAGCAACTCTTATAACTCTGTTCGGGATACTGTTTTTTATCCAATAGTTTTTCGATATATTCTTTGGTCGAAGCGCCTATCTTTTGCGCCCAAGTGATAAAATATTCTGAACTCCGATCGGCATTGTAGGTGTGACTCACAGGCATATGTTCCTTTACCGTTACACGATGGTAAGCCTTGCGACTGCCGGTTGAAGAGCAGTTCAGGCTTGTTTATGGTAGATTTCCACAACGCTTTGGGTGAGGATCAACATTACTTTCTTACCGATGTAGGCATTGGGTATGCTGTAATAGTTCTTGTCAGCAGCATAATAGACATGGCAATTTTTCTGTACTGTGGCCGATTCTATATCTCTCAGTTCATATTTCTCCAAAGGCAATGGCTTTAAAGCATCTTTCTCTATTTCTAAAAAAAGCCCGCTACGACTATGTCCTTTTTTCTGAAAAGGGGTTTGATTGTAAATCAAAAGAAGCTCCTTTATAGCCAAATTCAATTCCGTAATGCTGTAAACTCTTTATCCCGAAGATCCGTATGGATGCGGGTGTAAGTGATATTTACGGCACCTTCGACCAAGGATTTGTCCTTAGGCTTCAAGGCTCTGGCAGGCATCATTGAAGTGGCGTAATGGGAAGCAAAGCAGGCAAACTGTTCGTTTACATGGGGTTCGTATTTATTGGATTTGGTGACTGCCGATTTCAGATTATCAGGAATTATACAGGCAGGAACGCCCCCCAGATAATGCAGGCAATTTTGAACGCTACTTATAAAATCGGGTATCTGCTGAGAAAAAGAGGCTTCAAAGTGTATTGGCTTGCGCCAAGGGTCGCAACAAAGACTTCCACCGGCTTTATTTCGCCTGTTTCCCGGTCAATGCTATGGAGTTTCTTTCCCGCATAATCAATGAAAAGCTTTTCCCCTGCTTTATGGGCAGTAGGCATGTAACCTTCCGATTTGCGGTTCCATTTATTGTAATGTTCACAGAATTGGCTGTACATCACTCCTTCGGGGTGTTTGGACTTATACTCTGCCCAGAGCAGATGACGGGTCACACCAATACGCTTTAATTCCTTTTCCAGATAAGAAAAAAGGAATATAATTCTTTGTGAATCTACTCTCTCTTGACAGGATTTAACGCATTGGGAACTTCAAAAAGCTCCGATAAATCTTCGCCTTTGAGTTCAAGGAGTTCCTTTAAACAAACCCCGGAAGCGGCTATGGCTCCAAGATATTTGATGCTAGTTGTCCTTGATTTCCCATGGTTCTTAGCGATTTGATTGTTGGAAAGATCGTTGTCTTCATTCTGATGACTTTTCGTATCCTAATTGACCCTATTGATTTATTGGCCATACTCATGTGATTTGATCACAAAATAGCACTAAAAATCATTATCAAAACTGTTCAGTTTATACCGGAATAGGGTGTTCACTTTACTTCGGAATACCCATTTTTCGCTTAATATTTTTAATCTATCTTTTATCTCTTTTTCTATAATGGTGAAAGTGTTGGAAAAATAATATACAAAAAAAAGCGTTTGAAATATTCAAACGCCTTTTACCGATTAACGAACTCTAAAATTTAACTTCCACACATCTCGCATCCTTCAGTATCATCTAATGAGCAAGCGATAGCATTTTGTTTCTCTTTTTCGATAACCTCAGTCGGTGAAGGAATCGCATGGGGTTGGTCGAGGAGTGATTTATCTACAGTGAATTTAATCGCTGCGGTGGCAGCCTGAGAGCGTAAATAATACATCCCCGTTTTCAAACCTTTTTTCCAAGCATAGAAATGCATCGATGTTAATTTACCAAAGTTTGGATCCTGCATGAACACGTTCATACTTTGGCTTTGACAAATGTACGCTCCCCGATCCGCAGACATATCTATGATTATCTTTTGAGAAATCTCCCAGACGGTTTTATAGAGCTCTTTTATATGTTTAGGAATTTCTGGAACGGACTGAACTGATCCATTTGTAGATATGAGCCTATTCCTCATATTGTCATTCCAAAGCCCGATCTGAATCAAGTCCTTCATCAAATGTTTGTTGACAATAATGAATTCACCGGATAATGTTCTTCTTGTATAAATATTGGAAGTATATGGTTCAAAGCATTCATTATTTCCTAGAATTTGAGAAGTTGATGCAGTTGGCATCGGAGCGACTAGGAGGGAATTTCTCATTCCGTATTTATTGATCTTTTCCTTCAGTTCCGCCCAATTCCAGCGTTTAGATTTTGGTGTGACTCCCCACATATCAAACTGTAGAATACCTTTAGACGCAGGAGATCCTTGATAGGTCTCGTAGGTTCCCTGGACCTTGGCTAGCTCCATTGAGGTCTCTACAGCTGCATAATAAATTGTTTCAAAAATATCTTCGTTTAAGCCTCTCGCCTCTGGTGATTCAAATGGCATTCGAAGCAGTATAAAAGCATCAGCTAACCCTTGAATACCAAGTCCGATAGGCCGATGGCGGAAATTTGACCTTTTAGCTTCTTCAACAGGGTAATAGTTCACATCTATTACTTTATTTAGATTTCGGGTTGCTACTTTGGTGATCTCATATAGTTTATTATGGTCAAAGAACAGTTTGCCATCTTGTCCCATTGTCACAAACTTTGGTAAGGCAAGCGAAGCTAAATTACATACTGCAACTTCATCAGGTGCTGTATATTCGATAATTTCCGTACACAAGTTAGAAGACTTAATCGTCCCTAAATTTTTTTGGTTTGATTTACCATTTGCGGCATCCTTATAAAGCATATAAGGAGTACCTGTTTCAATCTGAGATTCTAATACTTCAAACCAGAGCTCTTGCGCTTTAATCGTCTCACGAGCTTTTCCTTCTCGTTCGTATTTTTCATAAAGCCTTTCGAACTCTTCTCCGTGGCAATCAGATAGACCGGGAGCTTCGTTTGGACAAAATAATGACCATTCTAAATTTTGCTCAACACGTTTCATAAATAGATCAGGAATCCACAGTGCGTAGAATAAATCACGCGCACGCATTTCTTCCTTTCCATGATTTCTCTTTAGTTCTAAGAAATCTTTGATATCGGCATGCCAAGGTTCCAAGTAAATTGCAAAACTTCCTTTTCGCTTACCTCCACCTTGATCCACGTACCTTGCTGTCATATCAAAGTTTCTCAACATTGGTACGATCCCGTTGGATATGCCGTTGGTGCCTTTAATGTAAGAACCCTTAGCTCTTACATGATGGATTGATAATCCAATTCCCCCTGCTGATTGAGAAATTTTAGCACACTGCTTAAGTGTATCATAAATACCATCAATACTATCATCCTTCATTGTCAATAAGAAGCAGGAAGAAAGTTGGGCTTTTGGAGTACCAGCATTGAAAAGAGTAGGAGTAGCATGTATGAACCATTTCTCTGAAAGTAAATTATACGTTTCTAGAACAGCATTGATATCTTCTTTATGAATTCCTACCGCTACCCTCATTAACATATGTTGAGGTCGCTCAACAACCTTTCCGTTTAGTCGAATAAGGTAACTTCTTTCAAGTGTCTTGAACCCAAAATAGTCGTAATCAAAATCTCTCTTGTAATCAATTGCATCGTCAAGCTTAGCTGCGTTGTTTTTAATAATTCCGTAGACTTCAGGATCGATCAGTGTTGCATTAGCTCCAGTAGCTGGGTTGACAAAAGTGTACAACCGCTTCATTGTATTGGAAAATGATTGACTTGTTATTTTATGTAAGTTGGAAATAGCTATTCTAGCCGCCAAAATTGCGTAATCTGGATGTTTTACAGTCAAGGAGGCGCATACCTCTGCCGCTAGATTATCAAGTTCGGTGGTGTTTACACCATCAAATAATCCGTCAATCACCTTTTTTGCAACCTCGATGGGTTGGATGAATTTTGGATCCAACTCATAACATAGATTCTCAATTCTTGCCGTGATTTTATCGAATCGTACTGATTCTCTCCTTCCGTCTCTTTTAATTACTAGCATAAATATATAATATTAGTTGATGGGAAAAGTTCATTTAGAAATCTTCTTCTATAGTGAATCCTCTTGAGCTCTCATTACTCTCTATTGAACCCATTACTCCAGCTTTCTGATAATCACCTACTCGCTTCTCAAAAAAGTTGGTTTTTCCTTGAAGTGAAATCATATCCATGAAATCAAAAGGATTAGTACTGTTCCAAATTTTTGGACATCCCAGTTCAACCAATAATCTATCAGCTACAAACTCGATATATTGGCACATTAATATTGAATTCATTCCTATCAACCTAACTGGCAAAGCATCAGTTACAAACTCTTTTTCGATTTCTACAGCGTCTCGGATAATTCCCATTACAGTTTCTGTTGGCAATTGGTTTTCGACATGATTCATGTACAAATGACATGCAAAATCGCAATGTAGACCTTCATCTCGAGATATCAGTTCATTAGAGAAGGTCAAGCCAGGCATTAAACCTCTCTTCTTCAGCCAAAAGATTGAACAAAAAGAGCCAGAGAAAAAGATACCTTCTACTGCTGCAAATGCAATTAATCGCTCCTGAAAATTTCCGTTATCAATCCAACGAAGCGCCCACTCAGCCTTCTTTTGCACACAAGGTATGTGTTCGATTGCATTTAAGAGCTTATCTCGTTCTACTGCATCTTTTATATAGGTATCGATCAATAAACTATAAGTCTCAGAGTGAATATTTTCCATAGCAATTTGAAATCCATAGAAAAATTTGGCCTCAGTGTATTGTACTTCTGCAACAAAATGTTCTGCTAAGTTTTCATTTACTATACCATCACTTGCAGCAAAAAAGGCCAAAATATGAGATATGAAGTGACGTTCGCCGTCATTCAGCGCTTTCCAGTCTATAAGATCTTGTCCTAGATCGATTTCTTCGGCAGTCCAAAAACTAGCTTCTGCTTTTTTGTAAAATTGCCAAATGTCGTTATGTTGAATGGGGAATAAAACAAATCGCTTTTTATTCTCCTCTAAAATTGGTTCATACTTCTGCATCATTCTTCGTTTTTTATTTTAGTGAGTTTGGAGGCTGTTCAGCATTTTAACTCGGCATGGAAAAAAGAAAGTCACCTTTTTCAGACAACTCATGCACAAAGATGTGAACCAAAAGGCACAAAAAAAATCGTTAAAGTTGAAGTTTAAGTAAAAAAATGAACGCTAGTCAATTACTCATAAAATACCTATTATCAATTTATTAACATAATCAATATTAACTGATAGATTAATTTTTTTTAACAGTATGAGCGGATTAATTTTTTTTTAAAAAATTGTAAATTATTTTAATTCAAAATTCTGAGGTTATTTTTGAATTACGGTCAAAAAAAACTAATCCATGTGATCAAAATACAATTAATTTATTATCAACGGTATATCCCAAAATATCAATGAGACACCTAAAATTAATTGTAATAATAAACTTTAGCTTTAAAGTGTTTTTTCCATGACTTTGAGAAATAGTTGAGCTAGTAATGTTCTCAAGAAATATTCACAACAAAATAAGTTGTCACCATTTTTTTTCTTCTACATCTTCCTTATCTTTGCAATCCGAATTCTACAATTAAGAATCAGAGAAATATGTACGCAATCGTAAACATCGCAGGTAAGCAATTTAAAGTAATAAAAGATCAGTTTGTGTTCGCTCCAAAATTGGATGCACAAACTGGCGCTACCGTGGAATTCGACCAGGTCTTGTTAGCTGAAGCTGATGGCACTGTGTCTGTGGGAGCTCCCCTATTAGCTGGAGCAAAGGTATCCGGGAAAGTCCTGGACCATGTAAAAGGTGATAAAGTGATTGTCTTCAAAAAGAAGCGGAGAAAAGGCTACAAAAAGAAGAACGGTCACAGACAAGATTTCACCAAAATAATGATCGAAAGTATTTCACTCTAGTTTTTCCTAACGAAAAATTATAAACGCATATAATCATGGCTCACAAAAAAGGTGTCGGTAGTTCCAGAAACGGTAGAGATTCACAATCCAAAAGATTGGGCGTGAAGAAATTTGGTAGCGAGCAAGTAATTGCCGGAAATATCATAGTAAGACAAAGAGGTACGAAACATCATCCTGGTCTTAATGTAGGACTTGGCAAAGACCATACATTATTCGCGCTTACCAACGGTGTTGTTTCTTTCAGGAAAAAGTTTGACGGTAGATCATACGTAAGTGTATTGCCAGTCGAGGCTTAATCAATCAAAAAATTATTCGAAGCTCCTTCATTAACTTGAAGGAGCTTTTTTTTTGGATACTATCTAAGAAAACTACCGCTGATCATTTTTTCCATAATAAATTAGCAGACTATTGTTAATTTTTCATTTTATAAATCATCAAATCAGCCTTATGAAAAATAATTTTATATTATGGACTTTAAGCTTTCTATTAGTCTTTTACTCCAGTAAATTTTCGGTTAACGCCCAAAATATTGCAACACCTGAAATTTATGACGCTCTTCAATGGAGACAAATTGGCCCATTCAGAGGCGGTCGTTCCGATGGAGTATCTGGCGTAAAGGGAAGTGATAAAACCTACTATTTTGCCTCAGCTGGTGGTGGAGTTTGGAAGACCTACGACGCAGGTCAAAGTTGGAAACCAGTGTCAGATGGTTTTTTTGGAGGTTCAGTAGGAGCAGTTGTAGTAGCAGAAAGTGATACTAGTGTCGTATATGCCGGAGGTGGTGAGAAGACTGTCAGAGGAAATGTCTCTTTCGGTTACGGCGTATGGAAAAGTGCAGATGCCGGCAAAACCTGGGAGAAGGCAGGTCTAGAGAAAAGTCGATTTATCTCCAGAATGCGAGTTCACCCCAGTGATCCAAATGTAGTATATGCTGCAGTTTTGGGAGATATTTTCAAAGAAGACGAAACTAGAGGGGTCTATAAAACTACAGATGGAGGAAAGAACTGGACAAATGTTCTCTATGCGAGTAAGGTAGCGGGAGCAGTAGATCTGATCATGGATCCTACTAATCCTGACATTCTATATGCAACTACTTGGGATATCAAGCGCACCCCTTACAGTCTAGAGAGTGGCGGTCCAGACTCCAAAATGTATAAGACTACAGATGGGGGTAAAACTTGGGAGGATCTAACCAAGAATGAAGGTTTTCCTCAAGGATTATTGGGAATTATGGGAATTACAATTTCCCCAAAAAATTCTAATCGTCTTTACTCGATTATAGAGAATGAAAATGGTGGGGTATTTACCTCGAAAGATGCTGGCAAGACTTGGGAAAAAGTAAATGAAGATCGAAGTCTCAGACAACGCGCTTGGTATTATACTCGAATCTTTGCTGATTCTCAGGATGAAGAAACGGTCTATGTATTAAACGTCAGCTATCAGAAATCCACAGATGGCGGAAAGACTTTCAAAGGAGCAAATGCTCCTCATGGAGATCATCACGACTTATGGATCGATCCCCAAAATAACCAACGAATGATTATTGCAGACGATGGGGGAGCACAGGTTTCCGAAGATGGGGGAGCAAATTGGTCCACTTATATGAATCAACCCACAGCTCAATTTTATAGAGTTACCACCGACAATAGTTTTCCTTACCGGATTTATGGCGCCCAACAAGATAATTCAACCGTAAGGATCAGGCATAGAAATAGCGGTGGATCAATCTCTGAAAGTGATTGGGAGTCTACTGCAGGGGGAGAAAGTGGCTGGATTGCACCAGATCCTAACGATAACGACATTGTATACGGAGGTTCATATGGAGGATATTTGACTCGAGAAAATCACAGCACAGGAACTTCTCGATCGGTCAATGTCTATCCAAATAATCCCATGGGACATGGGGCAGAGGATATGAAATACCGCTTTCAGTGGAATTTCCCTATTTTCTTCTCTCCGCATAATACCAATATGCTGTATACGACCAGTAATCAGTTTCACAGATCCACGAATGAAGGACAAAGTTGGGAGACTTTCTCCCCCGATTTGACGAGAAACGATCAAAGTAAACTAGGCTCGAGCGGTGGACCAATTACCAAGGACAATACTTCGGTAGAATACTATGCGACGATCTTTACAGCTGCAGAATCGCCTATAAAGCAAGGCATAATCTGGGCCGGATCAGATGATGGATTAGTGCACGTCACACAAGATAATGGAGTAAGCTGGCAAAATGTGACCCCAGCTACACTGCCTGAATGGTTGCAAATCAACAGTATAGAGGCAAGCCCCTTTAATCCGGCTGAGGCTTATTTCGCAGCTACTGGATATAAAACTGGGGACTATGAGCCTTATTTGTTTAAGACAAAGGACTATGGGAAAACTTGGACTAAAATAGTTTCTGGAATCGAAGCTGAGCACTTTACTCGAGTAGTTCGTGCTGATCCTGAGAAGCGGGGCATGTTGTACGCAGGTACCGAAACTGCGATGTATTATTCTAAAGATGATGGTGGCAGCTGGCATTCGCTTCAGCTCAACTTACCAATCGTATCGATCACGGATCTTGCCATTAAAGACAACAACTTAATCGCCGCTACCCAAGGGCGTGCGTTTTGGATCATTGATGATTTGACGGTTCTTCATCAAGTAGAGCCTGAGATGAATGCGAAATCTTTACATTTATTCAAGCCTCAGGATTCGTATAATATGGATGGAGTAAAAAGCTCAAGCTTGACGGAAGGTGCTAATCGTCCGGGTGGAGTTTTGGTTTATTCCTATTTGAAAGAGCTTCCAAAGGAGGAATTGAAAATTGAATTTTTCGATTCTAAAAATCAAAAATTACGTGAGTTTTCTACTAAAGGGATTAATGGAGATACCTTAAAAGTAAAAGCTGGAAGCAATGAATTCAACTGGAATCTTCGCGTAGAGGATGCGGAGGGATTTGATGGGCTGATCATGTGGGCGGGAAACCTTCGTGGACCAAAGGTCACACCTGGAACCTACACGGTCCGAATGACTTTGGATGGAAAAGCGCAAACCCAAAACTTCAAAGTTCTGGCTGACCCGCGCTACGAATCAACCCAAACTGATCTAGAGTCGCAGTACAAGTACTTGCTTGCGGTGAGAGATAAATTGACTGAGACTCACCAATCGATCAAACTCATTCGAAGCTATCGGGCTGAGATGGATAGCTTGGGGACTAAACCTTCTAATCTAAAGCAAGTAATGACTGAGATGGATGAAATCGAAAAGACGCTCTATCAGACTCAAAATAAGAGTGGACAAGATCCCCTAAACTTTCCAATTCGCCTTAATAACAAATTGGCTCATCTGAGTAGCGTGGTAGGAAATGGAGATTATCGACCTACTGATCAGTCTATAGAAGTCAAAACCGAGCTAGTAACAAAAATCGATGCAGAGCTCACTCGATTCCGAAAGCTGGAGCAAGAGCAGATTTCAAAGATTCTCAATATCGAGGAGATGAAGACCAACTTGGATAAGAAGAGATGAGAAATGTGATTATTCTCAATTATGTAAGTAACCTAATTTCTCAACTGCCTGGAACACCCATAAAGGCGGGGCAGGTCGATGAAGCTCCGATAGCCACCGGAAGAAGTACCGATAATGTCAGTGTTTAACGTGTATTAAGTTGCTTTCGTCTTTTATTGGTAGAGTTGAAAGTATATAAAATAAAAAAACCTCTCATTTATTTGAGAGGTATTTTTTTAAAAGGGTTGATAAGATTTTATCTGTTCGATAAAAGTAGTCGCACTACTCGGGGCAATCAGAAGTATAAAAAGTATTCCAAAAATAGCGCCATATAAATGCGCATCGTGATTGATTGCATCGTCCTGATTCTTTCCTTTGAAATACGAATAGATTAAAAATAGGCCTCCAAGAATGAAACCTGGAAGACATAAAATCCCGAACAAACAGATATCGGATAGCGGAAGGACAATGATACTTGCAAATACAGTTGCCGATGTGCCGCCTGATGCTCCAAGTGCCCGATAATAGCTGTTGCCTTGATTTTTGAAGTAAGTAGGAATATCAGAGATTATGATTCCCAGAATATAGAAGATCACAAAAATCACCCCACCTACGATCACTCCAAACTTATAGCTCAACACTTGCTCCACCACTCCGCCAAAGAAGTAAAAGGTAAACATATTGAACAGCAAATGGATGTAATCTTTATGAATGAAGCCCGAAGTAACAAACCTATCCCATTGGCTTTTATGCTTGATTTGATAGGGGATAAACATCCATCGATTTAGAAACTTTGGCTTATTAAAACCATAGAAGCTTATCCCCACCGTGATGAGAATTATCGCAACTGTTATAGTGATTGACATAGCTTATTTTTCTCTGTGGATGAGATCCTCGGTGATTTGTTTGAGTTCTAGGAAATAGGATTCGTCTCGGTAATTAATTTGATCAAACTGCTCAAATCCGGCAGCAAAGCATGCCTGCATTTTTATTTCTGTTAGTTCTTTGATATTCAGGGTATTGTAAATACGTTTTACTGCATTGACCTTTTCCACCTTATCAAAGTCCTTTTGATTCAACCAAAAAGCTAATTCTACCGCCTCTTTGCCTTCAGCAAGTTCTAAAGCTTTGATCAAAAGAAACGTTTTCTTGTTTGCGATGATATCTCCGCCTACTTGCTTCCCAAATTTGGCTTGATCTGCAAAGACATCCAAAAGATCATCTTTCAACTGGAATCCAACTCCAATATTTACTCCAAAGTCATAAAGTTTCTGCGAATCTTCCTTTCCAGCTCCGGCCAATACTGCACCCATTTTCAGGGCTAGCCCGAGTAATACAGCGGTTTTCAATCGAATCATCTCCAAATAATCTTCCTCCGAAACTGTCTCCAAACTTTCGAAATTCATATCGAATTGCTGTCCCTCGCAAACTTCGGATGCTGTCTGGTTGAAGAGTTCTAAAACTTCCCGTAATAACTTCGGATCAGTATCAAGTAGTAAGTCGTAAGCCTTCACCAACATCACATCACCTGACAGGATTGCAATGTTTGGGTTCCATTTCTCATGTACCGTCGTTTCCCCTCGTCTAAGGGGTGCATCATCCATAATGTCGTCATGCATCAGGGTGAAGTTATGAAACACTTCGATCGCCAGTGCCTGCTTAAGGATAGCTTCAGGATTGCTCTGATAAAGTCCATACGCCAACAAACTCAACAAAGGACGGATTCGCTTTCCGCCCAAGTTGAGAATGTAAGTAATGGGTTCGTAGAGTTCTTTGGGTGATCTCCCAATCTCGATGTGAGTGGGAAGCTCTTGGATTAATTGCTCTAATTTATCTAATAGCGCGTCTGCGTGTTTTCTTTTCGTCATTATCAGCAAATTCCAAATCTATTGTTCTTCGATCGATGTCGGTATTAACTACCCGCACCACTACTTTGTCTCCCAAAGTGATCATTTTTTTATTTTTTGACCCTACCAATCGCATATTTCTCTGGTCAAATTCGTAGAAATCGTCATCCATATCCTGCACTCGGATCATTCCTTCGCATTTGGTCTCAGTGATTTCTACAAAGACTCCCCATTCAGTGATACCACTTACGATTCCATCGTAATCTTTGACCTCAGCAAGGGACATGAATTCCACCTGCTTATATTTAATAGAAGCACGCTCTGCATTAGCTGCACGTTTTTCCCGCTCGGATGAATGGACGCATTTTTGTTCCCAGCTCTCTGCACCAGGTGATTTAACGTTATCCAAATAAAGCTCAAGTAAACGATGAACCATCATGTCAGGGTACCTTCTGATAGGTGAGGTGAAATGTGAGTAATGCGCAAAGGCAAGTCCAAAGTGTCCTTTTGGCTCAGTAGTATACTTCGCTTTTGCCATACTACGGATTGCCAATTGCTCCAAGACGTTTTGCTCAGGTTTTCCTTGAATTTCACCCATTAGCTTGTTCAGGGCTACGGAGATTTTTTGCTCATTATCTATGTCCATTTTATGGCCAAATCGCTTGGCGAAACCAGAAAAAGTCTCTAAGCGCTCCATATCTGGAGAATCATGTGTTCGGTATATGAAGGTATCGTTGCCTTTATTTTTATTGAAAATAAACTCAGCGACATATTTATTGGCTAAGAGCATAAACTCTTCAATCAACTTGTGAATGTCTCTTCGCTCTTTCACAAATAACCCAAGTGGCGTGCCTGTTTCATCAAGTTTGAATTTCACTTCTACTGTTTCAAAATTCACTGCGCCGTGGTTGAATCTCTCCTGCCTTATTTTTATAGCAAGGGTATTGAGTAGGGTCAACTCCTGAAAGAAATCTCCTGATTGATTGTCAATATTTTCTTGAGCACCTTCATAGGAGAAGCGACGATCGGAGTGAATAATCGTTCGGCCAATCCAGTGGTTTTTCACGTTTCCCTGAAGATCAACTTCGAATACACATGCAAAAGTCAGTTTATCTTCATTTGGTCTGAGCGAACAAAGGCCATTGCTCAATCGCTCTGGAAGCATCGGAATAGTCCGGTCTACCAAATACACGGAGGTTGCTCTATTATAAGCTTCCTTCTCTAATGCCGTATTAGGCTTGACGTAATGAGTCACATCAGCAATGTGAACTCCTACCTCAAGATTTCCATTTTCTAGTTCCCGATAGGAGATGGCATCGTCAAAGTCCTTGGCATCTGCCGGATCAATGGTAAAAGTGATCACATCTCTGAAATCTTTTCTTGTCTTGATTTCTTTGGAAGTGATTTTATCCGAGATATCATTCGCTTCTTGATCGGGTGCTTCAGGATATTCGAAAGGCAATCCAAATTCTGCCATAATGGAGTGAATTTCCACTTCATGCAGCCCTGCTTTTCCTAGGACCCTGGTGACTTCGCCAGATGGGTTTTTATCTCCATCGCGCCATTCAGTCAGCTTGACGATTACTTTTTCGTTGTGTTCAGCGCCCATGAGATCTCCTCGATGCACGAAGATATCTTTATGCATTTTTTTGAAATCGGGTACGATAAAAGCAAATCGTGGAGAGATCTCCACTCTACCTACAAATTCATCACGATTTCGATCCAGCACTTCAAGGATCTTACCTTCTGTACGGCCTGTTTTTCCTTTGACAGGATAGACCATCACTCGGACGCGGTCGCCATCAAGTGCCTGCTTCATGTCCGCTTCTTTCACCAGGATATCTCCCAATGAATCTGGATCTTCCTCTCTGATGATAAATGCAAATCTTGCATTGACATAATCCACTCGACCTATGATGTAGTCAGGGTCTTGAGTTGAAGAGTAATAATTACGAGAATTCCTCGAAACAGAGCCAGCGGCGACTAATTTGCTTAGTATTGGTTCAACCCCATCTTTGGAGATAGCGTCTCTGATTTCTAGCTTTTTAGTGATTTGTTTCGCATTGAATTCCAAACCGTAGTTAGAATCTAAAAATTGAATGATTCTTCTGGATAGACTGCCAGCATCAGGCTTATCTGGCCCAGATTTTTTAGTTGTTTTTTTTCTATCTGAATTTCTTCCCATGTTTTGGGTTATTGTTTTTGGTTAAGTTAAAAAGATTCTTGACGGGACCGTTTACGTTTGCATGATCTTTTGATTAATCTTTTAAATGAATCACCTCAATACTCAATTCGAAATCCTGAGGATTCATCGCTAAATATATTCTAGCCGTTACTTCTACGTCTTTTAGACAATAAATTTTGATTTTTTCTATATCTTTTTCAAGGTAAAAAGTCGCATTCACTTGGCTTCCGTCTAAGTCATCTTTGGAAGACTCTATACCAAAAACAGCTGCTAAAAGTTCGAGTCGGGTGTAATACTTATAATCCCCAAACTTCCAAAGCTCCATGGTATCCAAATGTCGAATTTCCCAAGGTTTCTTCCCAGCTATTTGCAAAGGTTCTGGGAGTATTATCCCATGAATTAGCATCCTTCGGCATAAGTAAGGAAAATCAAATTCCTTTCCATTGTGTGCACACAGAATCCACTTCTTTTTGTCAAGTAAAGCTTTGAATTCCAAAAGAAGTTCCCGCTCCTGTAGGTGCGAAATACATTTGGATCGGAGGACCAGTTTTTTTTCTTTCTTATTCTTCTGAAAATACCCAAGTCCAATGCATACAACCTGACCAAACTCTGCATGAATTCCCGCCCGATCAAAGTATAAATCTCCCGGTGCCAAATCTGTTCGATCGGTTTTGATGAGTCTTTCTTTCCTTAACCATTCGTCTTTCAGCCGATCTGGGAGCGCTTCATAGCTTTCATTGACTGAGGCAGTCTCAATGTCCAAAAAAAGAATTTCGCTGAGTTGATCTAGAAAAGTATTCATAGAGAAAGGTTTAAGCGTGAAGGATTCCTTCGAGCCCGATCTCAGGGATAAAGCTGATAAATCCTGGATCAAAACTACCTGAGGTAAAGATAAACTTTTTGTCAAATATCTGATCCATAATGTAGTAGCTCACCCAAAATTCATTAGTCAAGGAAAATACATCGGGGTCAATCGATTCTATTTTAGCCATTGACTCCGGGCCAAGCTCTTCAATCAGGTGCCTAAGTGTAGATGTTTTTTTTAACTCACCATTCAGTTCACCATAACCTTTCGATGTGATCATGACTGTTTTTAGCTCGACGAGATTCAGATTGATAATGTAGACAGCCCATTCTGTCCCTGTTGCGTTCTTTTTTTTTGCAATAGCAAGTTTGACCCCTGTGACCGGGTGGAAATCAATGTCTTTTTTCATTAAGATTATAATAGATCCATCTCAAATAGGTTCAAGAGATGGTGTTTTACTTTTTCTTTAACTTCATCTAATGAGACTTCTCTTTTGAGTTCAGCCTGTAGCGAAGTGACCGCTTTGTCATCTATTCCACAAGGAATGATATGTGAAAAATAGCTTAGGTCGGAGTTGACATTGAATGCAAAACCATGCATCGTCACCCACCTACTTGATTTGACACCCATTGCACAGATTTTTCTTGGTTTCTTTTGTTCCAAATGATCAAGCCAAACTCCTGTAAGCCCGTTGATTCTCCCTGCAAGGATCTTATAATCTGCTAAAGTCAGGATAATGGCTTCTTCCAAAAGCCTCAAATATTTATGGATATCGGTAAAGAAATTCTCCAAGTCTAAGATTGGATAGCCCACAAGCTGACCCGGTCCATGGTAGGTGATATCACCACCTCGATTTATTCTGTAGAACTGTGCTTGGTACTCCATAAGACCAGTGTCATCGAGCAAAAGGTTTTCTGCCTTTCCACTTTTACCCAGCGTGTAGACGTGTGGATGCTCTACGAAAAGCAAATAGTTTGAAGTCAATTTCTGAGTTGAATCGGAATTTTTTCGATTGTCAATTTTCAAAGCTACAGTTTCTGCAAAAAGTGCCTCTTGATAATCCCAAGCTTCTTGGTAATCGAGTAAACCGAGGTCTCGGAAATGTACTGATTTATTAATAATTTGGTTCATCTTCTGAAAAGGAATGCTTTTAAACCGTGTAAGGGGATACATCGTTCCGCTTTTTTTTCAAAATTAAATAATTATTAAAGATGGCAGAACATAATGAAAGTGGTAAAATAGCTGAGGGGCAAGCGGCAGAGTGGCTCAAAGGCAAGGGCTTCGAGCATTTGGAGTCGAATTACCGCCATGGTCATGCTGAAATTGATTTAATAATGAAGCATAATGGCTTATTGATTTTTATAGAAGTTAAGTATCGCTCAGGAACAGGTTTCGGCTACGCGGAGGAATTTGTGGATTCCACTAAACGTAAATTACTTATCAAAGCTGCTGACTTTTACATACACCAAATTGATTGGCATAAAGATATACGTTTCGATATCGTAGGCGTTTACAAAGACAAATATGGTAAGCTAAACTTCAAGTCCTTTGAAGATGCTTTTTATTAAATTTACTTCGAATCCAAATTTTAAATTATGAAAAAAGTAATTCTCACATCCACTTTCCTTTTCACTTCTCTGGTCATTTTTGCCCAAAGTCCTCAAAAAGATGACAAAATAATAGCAGACTCAAAAGAGGCTAAGGTAGAATTTCTAGAAGATGATCCTGACATGCAAGAGTTATTCACAGCATCCTATGCATACATCATTCTTCCAAATGTCGGAAAAGGTGGGCTTGGAATAGGAGGAGCCTCTGGCAATGGAGTGGCATATGAAGGAGGGGAAATAATTGGTTTTGCACGAATGACCCAACTTACTATTGGATTCCAAGCAGGAGGACAAGTGTACAGTGAAGTTGTTTTCTTTGAAGACAAAAAAGCATTTGATCGATTTAGAGAAAATAGGATAGAGATGTCAGCTCAGGTATCTGCTGTCGCCGCTGCTTCTGGAGCATCCTTGAATGCGAAATATGTGGATGGAGTGGCTGTATTTACTCGGACAAAGGGCGGATTGATGTACGAGGCCTCTGTAGGCGGGCAACAATTCAAATTTCGAGAGAAATAGCTAGTCACCTTTTCTATAGATCAAATTTCCGTCCTTATCCCATTCTGCACGAATATAAGGGCGAAAATTTTTAGTATAAGCAGCTTCCTGATATTGGATTTCTCGTTTCCGAATAGCCTTCGTGCTGTTTAGATCCCAATATTCAGTCCAGAGGCCTACTTTTTCGCCGTACTCATATTCCCCGGTTACAGCGATTTGCTTGTCCTCATAGAAGTAAAAATAATTCCCTTCTTCGAGTCCATATTGTATGGGAATGATCTCTTCAATCACATTGGTTTTACGCTCGTGATAGGTAATCCGTGATTCACGGGGCCAACCTTCAAAATAGTGATTCTTATCCTGAAGGATATTCTTGGAGTCATACAGCATCCAGGTCTTATGCTTGGTGCCATAATAATACATGCCACTTTCCACTACGACCTCATTAATGATCCGCTCGTATGGACCGTGAAGTAAATAACCTTTGCCAAGTTCATAGCCGGACTTCTTAATTTCTCGCTCAGATTGATCAAACCAAAAAATATCTCTGATGTAGGGGTCCGATTTTCTACTGGCATCTGTATAGTTGAAAAACTCGATGATTTCCTGACCACGAAGTTCTCTTCTGGTGTAGGACTTTTTGGTTTTGATTCCAAACCAGATATTCTTTTTGGCCCTTTTCTTCTTTTGCTTTTTTTCCTCCTCCAAGTTTGAGTCATTAAACAAAAGCAAAGGCATGAAAGAGGGCAGAATCGTGGAGTTGACTACACCTGAGGAATCTGGGTCAATTTTTAGTTTCTCACCATCTTTTTGTGCGCTTACCAAGCCACTGAGCAGGCAGAATAAAATAATAAGAATATAAAGTCGACTCATCTGTTGTAAAAACGCAATTTACCTCGCAATATTTTTATCCAAAAGTAACATTTCGTGATCAAACAGCACAGATTGTTTATATTTTATAATCTTCTGTCTATTTTTGAGGAGTTTGTAACAAATTCTATCAAAAATGAATTCTATTTTATCAGATCGGATAATCAACATGGAAGAGTCAGCGACTCTTGCAATGGCAAAGAAAGCCAGAGAATTGAAATCCCAAGGAATTGACATTATTAGTTTAAGCTTAGGTGAGCCAGACTTTAAGACTCCCAAACATATTCAGGAGGCGGCAAAAGTTGCAATTGATGAAGGGAAATACTTTTCTTATCCTCCAGTAGCGGGGTATCAGGATTTTCGAGAAGCAATTGCTAAAAAACTCCGCGATGAGAATCAAATCGCGGATGCAAAAGCAGAGAATATTGTAGTCTCAACAGGTGCTAAGCACTCGATTGCAAATATTTTCATGTGCATGATCAATGAAGGCGATGAAGTGGTGATTTTTTCTCCCTATTGGGTCAGCTATGCTGAGATTATCAAATTGGCTGGTGGAGTTCCGGTCTTGATTAATGGAAAGCTAGAAAATAACTTCAAAGCTTCTGCTGCCCAGCTTGAAGCTGCAATCACTCCTCGTACCAAAGCGGTTATTTATTCTTCTCCTTGTAATCCTACCGGCTCTGTTTTTAGCAAAGTGGAGCTTGAGGCAATTGCTGCTGTAATCAAAAAGCATAAAAACGTGATGGTGATTGCGGATGAGATCTATGAGCTGATCAATTTTGCAGGGAAAAATTATAGCATCGCTTCATTCCCAGATATGTTCGACCAGACTATCACTGTCAATGGGTTCTCCAAAGGCTATGCTATGACGGGCTGGAGAGTTGGATACTTATGTGCCCCTTTATTCATTGCCAAAGCAGTTGAAAAAATGCAAGGTCAGTTTACCTCAGGCGGTACCGGTATCGCACAGCGCGCAGCTTTGGCAGGTATCGCAGGCGATCAGACTCCTTCCAAAGAGATGGCTGATGCTTATTTGAGAAGGAGAACGCTAGTTTTGGATTTATTACAGGATATTCCGGGAATCAAAACTCATGTTCCGGAAGGAGCATTTTATTTCTTCCCAGATGTGTCATCATTTTTTGGTAAGTCGACAACTGGATATACTATCAAAGATGCCGACGACCTTTGTCTGTATTTATTGGACGTGGCCAATGTTTCATTGGTTACAGGTGGCGCTTTTGGAGCTCCAGATTGTGTGAGACTTTCTTACGCAGCCTCTGACGAAGATCTGACAGAAGCCATGAAGCGAATCAAAAAAGCCCTTGGCGAACTAAACTAAATAAATCAACCCCGACTAGCTCGGGGTTATTTTTTGCCTTGAATGGAAAGTCCTATTTTTGAAAAAAATCTTCTAATGGCACAAGTTCTTGTAATCACTCCAGTAAAAAATTCGGTTGAAACCACTCTGGATACCGCTCGTGCTATCGCTGCTTCCTCGATTTCTCATCGTCACATTATTTTTAACGATTTCAGTACTCAGGAGACCAAAGACCAACTTGAGCTAAATAAAATTGAAATCGGATATGAGTTGATTCATCTGGAGGATTTGACAGATCATCCCTCTCCAAATTATAAACTGGTATTACAGTATGCTCAAAAAGTAGCGATGGAGACGAGCCTCTCACTTTTGGTAATCGAATCCGATGTGGTGATACAGGAAGACACTATAAAGGATCTTTTAAGTTTCGCCAAAAATAATCCGAAGACTGGATTGGTAGGTTCGGTGACCGTGGATGAAGAAGGAGTAGTGAATTTTCCTTATTTGAAGTTCAAAGGAGTGAGCGATAAGATTATTAAGACAAATCGAAGTCTGAGCTTCTGCTGTACGCTATTCTCTACTCAATTTTTGGGAAAATTTGATTTTACTGAGCTTGATGAGGCAAAGGATTGGTACGACACGTTCATTTCAAGAAAAGCAATTGAGCTGAACTTTGAGAATTATGTCTTGATAGATGCTCCGGTTTGGCATAGGCCCCACGGGAGCAGACCTTGGAAGCAACTGAAATATTCCAATCCTCTGAAATATTACTTTCTGAAATTTTGGAAAGGCTTGGATAAGATTTAGATAGGAAAAAATCTTTTAAACTTATTCTTTGGGATTTTTAATACCCTGTATCTTGGACAAATTCTTGAATGGAATAATCGGTATTTTTTAAAAAGCTGATAACGGGCTTCTACATCATTTTGGTCTAGATTGACATTTTCAAAAATGATTTACTCAGGCTGAGTATGTTTAATATCAAAAATCTTGATCACCTATAAATCAGACCCTTCTGCGTTAATTTCAAGTAAATCAATCTTCTTTAAATCATACTTCATCAACAGTGATTGTGGGCTGAGGACTTGCACGTCTTCTGAAGCGATATGTTTGCCAGGGCCATTCGGGATCCCAATACCAAATGTCGAGCAGTTTTTTTTAATAACACCACTTTGATAATTTTCTTGGATTTTCTCCAAAGAACAAGAGGCTAGACCTGTAACCCATCTCATTGTGCTAAATCCTACTTTATAAAGTTTTTGTGTGCCATCCTTCTCGCCAATCGCCGCACAAACCGTACTCAGGTCTTGGTTTTTGAAAGATACTCCTGATATACATCAGGCTGAAGCTTCATTAACACACCTTTCCAGCGATCTCTTTTAATGAATTTATGAATGGGATCGTTAGTGATTCCATCATTTGCTCTGATTTGAACCACGTAGAAATCGCCTTTCTTAGATATTGGAAATTAGATAAAAATTCATGAAAACTTCTTTTTTGGGTTGGGTACAACTACTTGTAAAAACTCACCAAAAGTAAATCCCCCGAATTACTAAGATTTAACTTTAAATCCTTCCAATACCGTTTGGCTTGATTATTCAATTTTCTTTTCATAAGTCTAGTTTTACTCTTTATCCCAAAGGTAGCGTGAGAATTTAATGTAGTAATCTGGATGCCCAATTGACCAATATATTATAAGGTCTGCTCCATATTCTTTGGAATCGAAGAGGTCCTTCAAGTTCTTTCTTGAAAAAATCAGTGTGCTTTTTATTGAGGTAGATAATTTTTTTTCTTTTCACTGGTTCCAGTTTTTTTCCACTTACTACTTGGAGTGAGTCTGTAATAGAAACCTATGAAGGGCAGTTGGAGTACTTTACCTTTGTTTTTAAGTATTTTTATCCAAAACTTCAAATCTTCTCGTCCCATCTTCATGTCCTCCGAATAACCTTTACATGCTTACCAATCGGATTTTCGGTAAAGTCCTGATACATAAATTGTACTATCATGCGCGAGTGTATAGCGGCTGAATTTTTTCAATTTCCAAGGCTTGATTCCTTTTTCGTTGAACTTGACAGGCTTGGCATATACAACCTTTACTTCCGGGTCTTTTTGGGGTTCACTGACCGCACGGTGGATATAGTTAGGGTGAATTAAATCATCCCCATCTATTGGTAAGACAATCTCTCCTGAAGCATTACTGATTCTGCTATTTCTTACGGCTGCTACACCCGAGCTTTCTTGGTCAATTACCGTTATCAAAGGAGTTTCAGCAGCCTCCCTTTGGGCTAATTGTAAACTGTTATCGGTGGACCCGTTGTTTACAATAATTATCTGTAGGGGTTGGTAGGTAGAATTCAAAACTGATTTAATCGTCTCTTCGAGATACTTCTCACCATTCTAAACTGGAATAATTACCGAGACTAAAGATTTTGATTTCATGTTTTTATAATTTCTTAGATTTCTAATTCTGCTAAATAGAAACCCGATCTAAATTTTATTGACAATAAACTTTGGATAGGTAATTCTCTACTTACCTGCAAGAAGGTTTTATCTGCAATAGTGTTATGATTTGATGTAATTCGTAAACTTATAACTATTCTTACAATTCAAAAAATAATTTTTTAATGATACTCGAATTCAAAATTTACATTCTTCTTTACTTTTTCAAAACATAAAAAACTTACGACCTCACTTACTATTGACTTGAATAATATTCAAATTATGATTTTGGTAGTTACAATCATCTTTGGCAATAAATTGGTTAAATTTAAAAACACTTAACAAATATTTTTCCACCAAATAAAAGCCATAAAACTTAATTGAGCGAGCAAACAAAGCCTTCTGATTGATTTCAGTTTTTTGATTGAAATCTTATGTTTGTGTTTTCAGCTCTAACCGTTTACAAAAAAATCCAGATCACGATTCGGATTTTTTTGCCATCATTTATTATCAATTTTCAGCCTTATCAGATAATTATTTATCCTCTTGGATGAGCATTCACAAAATCTTCTTGTTATTCATTTTTCTGCTCGTTGCTTTCAGGATTCATGGCCAGACCTCAAAGCCAGCTTTTGATACTGCTTATTTGGCGCCACACCCAGAGAAAATAAATCTCAGGTTTTACCTTTCTCGTAAGTATACCAATTTTGTAGTAAGCGTACCTGAAGAGAACCGGCGCTACGTGTTTGAGCCAAATTCGGGATTGAATCTTGGTGTGGGCTTTACCTACGAGAATTTCACGCTGAATCTTGCGTTTCCCGTTGGATTTTTGAATCCTAATCGCTCTCAAGACTGGCCTAGATTTCTAGACCTTCAGTCACATATCTATTCCAGAAAAATGATTGTAGATTTTTTCGGACAGTTTTACGGTGGTTATTCGATTCAAAAAGAATATCTGAAAAACCCAACGAAAGATTATTTAAGACAGGATATGAGGTTAAATTCAGTAGGAATTAATTTCAATTATTTATTTCGAGGCGAGCGGACTTCCATAGAAGCTTCATTTAATCAGTCGGTAATTCAAAAAAAGTCTGCTTTTTCACCTTTCGTTGGCTTCGAGTTGTATGGTGGAGGAATGAAAGGCGATTCACTTTTACTTCCTTCCAGTGAGAATCTTGATAGTTTAAATTTTAAGCGTTCGGCTTACTTTCAATTTGGTCCAAATGCAGGTGCTGCAGCGACTTTAGTCTTTGGTAAAGGTTTTTTCGTGACGGCAGTAGGATCAGTCAACTTAAGCGTAGGTTATGTGGAATGGGAAAATACGATTGAAAAGAGGCGATGGGGTACAATACCAACATATTTCGTCAGGGGATTTATAGGGTATAACAATCGAAAGTTTTCTATCAATGCAAATGCAGTTTACAAAAATCTGAACTTGATTAATGCTGGGCCATTTGATCAGGCAGTAAATACTGGAAATGTAAGATTTAATATCATTTACAAGCTAGATGCGGGGCCTAAACTTGAAAAAGGTTTTAAAAAAGTCAACCCTAGTCGATTGTTAAGAAAGCATTAGCGTTTTGTAAAGTACGTTACAGACTATTTTTTTTAACTTTGATAGCAGGAAAAAATAGGAATAATTATATGAAAGATCAATTTGGTATCAAGGAATCGCTTAATAATCTGGGACTAAAAGCTGAAAATCTAGGGAGCTCCACGGGTCTAAAATGGCTAGATTCAAAGGAAAAATATTTAGAGTCAATGTCACCGGCTGATGGAACTTTGATTGGAAAGGTCCAAACAGCCAATGCTGAAATCTATGATGCTGTCATCAGTCAAGCCCAAACAGCCTTTCAAATTTGGAGAAATGTTCCCGCGCCACAACGAGGTGAAATTGTACGTGAGATTGGCAATGCACTTCGGGAAAAGAAAGCGGACCTAGGGAAATTGGTTTCCTATGAAATGGGGAAATCTTATCAGGAAGGTTTGGGCGAAGTTCAAGAAATGATTGATATCTATGATTTTGCGGTAGGACTTTCCAGGCAACTATACGGATTAACCATGCATTCAGAGCGACCTGGACACCGGATGTATGAGCAGTGGCATGCACTTGGGATTGTGGGTATAATCTCTGCTTTCAATTTCCCTGTGGCCGTTTGGTCATGGAATACAGCTTTGGCTTGGGTATGTGGAGATGTTTGTGTTTGGAAGCCTTCAGAAAAAGCACCCTTATCAGGAGTGGCTTGCCAGCTGATTGCAGCCAAAGTTTTTGCGAAACATAATATGCCTGAAGGAATCTCCTGTCTCATCAATGGAGATTATAAAGTAGGGGAGTTGCTGTCTCATGACAAGCGAGTGCCTTTAGTCTCTGCGACTGGCTCTACTCGAATGGGTAAAATGGTCAGTAGAGCAGTTGGGGAGCGCCTTGGAAGGTCATTGCTAGAGTTAGGTGGGAATAATGCCATTATCATTACCGAAAATGCAGATATGGAAATTGCGATCCGAGGCGCTCTTTTCGGAGCAGTAGGAACCGCGGGCCAAAGATGTACGAGTACTAGAAGGCTAATTATTCATTCTTCTATGTATGAAACTGTAAAATCACGCTTGGCAGCTGCCTATACCAAATTAGTAATTGGCAATCCACTGGACGAAAAAAACCACGTTGGCCCTTTGATCGATAAAGTAGCAGTAGCGATGTATCTCGATGCTATCGAAAAGGCAAAAGCTGAAGGAGGAAAAGTAGTCGTAGCAGGTGGGGTATTGAGTGGCGAAGGCTATGAGTCGGGTTGTTATGTTAAACCAGCCATTTTCGAAGCTGAAAATCATTATGAGATCGTACAGCACGAGACTTTTGCCCCGATTCTATATTTGATCAAATATGAAACTATTGAAGAGGCAATTGCGATTCAGAATGGAGTTCCCCAGGGACTTTCCTCGGCAATTATGACACTGAATATGCGAGAGGCTGAGGCATTCCTAGCGGTTTCAGGTTCAGATTGTGGCATTGCGAATGTGAATATTGGGACTTCCGGAGCAGAGATTGGAGGTGCTTTTGGAGGAGAAAAGGAAACCGGTGGAGGAAGAGAGTCAGGTTCTGATGCTTGGAAAGCGTACATGAGACGACAAACTAATACCATCAACTATTCCACTTCATTGCCATTGGCGCAGGGAATTAAGTTTGATATTTAGGTAAGCGAATTTGAATATAAAAAGGCCGAAGAATCTGTTTCTTTGGCCTTATTTTTTTGATTGTTGTAGAAATCGAGTAATTCTAACGCTGTAAGTGAATACAGGATATTTTTTTAGTATGCTCCAAGTTGATTTATCCTTTGTTACATCCTTCCAATGTATGAAGGTGGCATCTCAAAGTCTAAAATAAAACATTGTGAGAGATGTTGAGAAGGAATTTTAAGATTTCCGATGTAATCTTTCCTTGGCTGTTGAAGAATAAACTGAGAAACAAAAGTAAAGAGTGTAACGGCGATTTTTTGTCAGTATCGTAAAACACCTTTTTAAAAATCTAATCAACAAACTAATTAGCCTCGCTTTTTTAGGCAAAAAAAACGCATCTTGTTAGCAGTTTTTAATGCCCCAAATACAGAAGTTAAATGAACATAGCCCAGATTGAAATCAACCTTCAAAATCTGATTAAGACACTTTCGAAAGACACTTTCATTTATGAGCTTCTTTTAGCGTATTGCTTGCCAAAAGCCTCAATCACCCGATTGCAGAAAGGGAATCTCAATCTTTCAAAAGTTGATGGAGAGATCTCGTGGAAGAAAAAGCTCTTTTTTCAAGAAGAATACAAAGAAGATTTACATCTTACCATATCAGAACTGATCAAGTCGATCAAGCATCAGCAGCGATTCGTGATTGTGACGGATTATAATCTTTTTCTGGCTGCGGATACCAAAACTGGAGAAAAGCTGGATATTGAACTTCAGGAATTACCAAAGCATTTCGACTTCTTTTTGCCCTGGGCAGGAATGGAAAAAGCCCAGCACCGCAATGAAAATCCAGCGGATGTAAAAGCTGCGGAGCGAATGGCCAAGCTCTTTGACGAAATCAAAAAAGACAATGTCGCAGCATCGGAGGATGACTCTCATGCACTAAACGTATTTTTGTCTCGCCTCCTGTTCTGTTACTTTGCTGAAGACACCCACATTTTTCAAGATGGGCAATTCACCAATGCGATCAGCTCGCATACAGCAGTCGATGGAAGCAATCTCAATTCGTATTTAGAGACTCTTTTTGAAGTTCTTAATACTGACAAAAAAGATAGAAAGGATCTGTCAGCCTACTTGGACTCATTTCCTTATGTAAATGGAGGACTATTCAAAGATCCTCATCCAGTCCCAGTATTCAGTAGAAAATCCCGCCAACTCTGCATCGATGCTGGCGAAATGAACTGGAAGGACATCAACCCCGATATTTTTGGTTCGATGTTCCAAGGTGTAATTGATCCAGACAAAAGAGGAAGTCTGGGCGCACATTACACTTCCGTACCTAACATCATGAAGGTAATCGAGCCGCTTTTTCTGGATGAACTGAGGGAGGAGTTTGAAAAGTCAAAAAACAGTCCAAAGAAGCTCAATGAGCTACTTTACCAACTGAGTAAAATCAAAATTTTCGATCCCGCCTGTGGAAGTGGAAACTTCCTGATCATAGCCTATAAAGAACTTAGACGACTAGAAATAGCAATCATCCATCACCTCCAGGAGCTGCAAAAAATAGCATCAGGATTTAACAGTAAAAATGAGCAACTATCATTTATCCCCAAGGCTCAACTTACGCTTGCAGCATCTTTTCAAGTCGATTTATTTTCCAGAATCCAACTGAGCCAGTTCTTCGGGATAGAGATCGATGATTTCGCACATGAGATCGCTCAGCTATCGCTTTGGCTTGCTGAGCACCAGATGAATGTAGAATTTCAGAAGGAGTTTGGGAAGTCCAGCCCTACTCTGCCGCTGAAGGAAGCCGGAAAGATCGTTTGTGGCAATGCCTGCCGATTGGATTGGGAGGAGGTTTGCCCGAAGAAAGAAGGAGATGAGATTTATATTTTGGGGAATCCTCCTTATTTGGGTGCGCGTAACCAGTCTGTTAATCAAAAAAGTGACTTAGAGTTTGTTTTTGGAAGATCATATGGAACGAACAGCTTAGATTATATATCAGCATGGTTTCTTAAAGCTGCAAAATTTAATGAAACATATAATTCTTGCGCTGGATTTGTCTCAACCAATTCATTAATTCAGGGAGAACAAGCCGGGATTTTATGGCCAAAAATTCTAAAACTTAAAAATCACATATTTTTTGCATACTCATCATTTCTTTGGAATAACAGCGCGAAGAATAAGGCAGCAGTTTATGTTGTAATCATTGGGATAGAAAAAATCTCGATTAGGCAGAAAAAAATCTTTACGGGAAGTAAAGTTAAGGTAGTAACAAATATTTCTCCATACTTAACCGAAGGATCGGACATTACAGTTGAAAAGAGAACAAAACCAAGAAATGGAATTCCAGCACTAGTTTTTGGTAATCAAGGGATTGAAGGAGGTAATTTAATACTATCAAATGAAGAAAAGGTGTCTTGGTTAAATGCAAACCCTGATTTAAGTAAATTTATTAGACCATTATACGGAGCTGAAGATTATATGAAAAATGAAAATCGTTGGTGCATTTGGATAAATGAAAGCCAAGTGAATGAAGCTCTTCATTTTCCAGAAATAAAAGATAGGGTTAAAAAGGTTGAAAGCTATCGAAGAAAAGGAGGTCAAGTAGCTAGATCATTAGTCAATATTCCATATAGATTTAGATACATACACGAAGCTGAAGACACAATTTTGATTTTGCCCAGAACCACAACAGAAAGAAGGGACTATCTGGTTGTAGGCTTTTTGGATAAAAAAAATATTGTAACGGATGCAGCACAAGTTATATATGATCCTCAGCCATATATTTTCGGTCTTTTATCATCAAAAATCCACATGAACTGGGTTAAAGCGACTGCGGGCAGACTCAAAATGGATATTAGGTATTCTAACTCTATTTGTTACAATAATTTCCCTTTCCCTCCCATTTCAGATCAACGGAAGCAGGAAATCACCCAGTGTGTATTCCGTATCTTAGAAGAGCGGGAACGGCATTCTGAGAAAACACTGGCTCAGCTCTACGATCCTGATAAGATGCCAGATGGATTGCGTGAAGCTCATCGGCAAAATGACCTGGCTATCGAGCGATGTTACCGCAGCAGACCATTTGAATCTGATGAAGAACGATTGGAATATCTGTTCAAGCTCTATGAGAAAATGATCGCTGAAGAGAAAATCAAGGATAGTCTTTTTGAAAAAGAGAAAAAGGTAAAGAAAGTGAAAAACTAATGGGAGTAGAAGATCAAAATAAAGACTATAAAAGTCTAAAAAAGGCCATAGGCTCCAAAGCAAACCATCGGGATCTCGCTGACACTTGCGTTTGCTTTGCAAATGCACATGGAGGACAAATCATTATTGGAATAGAGGATCAGGACGATGCTCCACCTATTCATCAGCGTATAAAGCAAGAGGATTTAAATTACCTGATTAGATCCCTTCGATCATTAACTGATGGAGTGGCGATAGTTAATAATGGAATGGTAACCCATGAAAATGGTGGGGAATATTTTATCCTTCAAATTTTACCATCTACAAGAACGATTGCCACCACCTCTTCAGGAAAAGTATTCATTCGGATTTCCGACAACTGTTATCCAGTAGGTAGTGAGGAGCTGACCAACTTGGCGTCAGAAAAAACTGCGTTTCAGTGGGAAATAATCGTTGCTCAAAAAATTACATCGAGTCAAGCAGATACTATAAAGGTTGATAAGCTTTTGAGTGATCTTAGAGCTTCTGATAAGGTATCGGATTTTATTAGAGAAAAGGGAGACGAAGAAATCCTCTCATTTTATCAACTTATTGCGCCAGAGGGCTATTTGACCAATTTGGGTGTGCTTTGGCTTGGAAATTCAGCACAAATCGCCAGGTTAAGCTATCCTGTCACCGTTCAATATATCGTTTACAACGAACAGGAGGAAAAAGTAAGAAAGAAGGACTGGCACTTCCATCTTCATAGCCCAAAAGAGTTGCTTTTGGAGATTGAGAAAGAGGCTGTTGAGCTAACCTATAGCACCGAACTACCTGATGGTCTTTTTAGAAAAAACATTAGGCTTTATCCACGAGAGGTTATTCGTGAGCTTTTGGTAAATGCCATTGCCCATAAAAAATTTACTATTTCTGGTGATATTTTTATTGAGGTATATCCAAACCGACTCAAAATAACTAATCCAGGGAGTTTACCACTTGGGGTTACACCTGAAAATATTTTGCATGAGCGACAAAGAAGAAATCCGCACCTTATCCAGCTGATGTCAGATTTGAAGCTGATGGAAGGTGAAGGATCTGGTTACGATCTAGTTTATGAAAAGTTGGTTAGAGACGCTAAGCCATTACCTAAGATTGAGAGTGATTTCACCAAGGTTAGTGTTACTATAGAGTCTCATTCCATTAACCCAGAAGTGATCTCTATTCTGGATTACGTGGAAAAAAACTATCAATTGACGCAGAAAGAGTATATCACATTGGGAATAATAGCTAGTGAAAAGAAGCTTCCTGCAACTCAGTTAGCTACTAGTTTGCAGCTAAAACAAGAAGATAGAACGAGAATCTGGCTGGGCTCATTGTTAGAAAAGAAAATTCTGGTAACGCATGGTGAGAAAAAGGGGACTCAATACCTTCTTAATCCAATGCTATTCGAAAATGCTAAAATTGACATCTCTCCTTCTCTCAAAACGATGGAGCCATATAAACTTGATGCGTTGATCAAAGAAGATTTGAAATACAATAATCAAAGTCGAATGAGTGACATCAAGAAACGTTTGGATGGTGTACCTGAAGCAGACATTCAAAAATCTATCTATAAACTGGTACGTGAGGGAGCAATAATTCCAATCGGGGCTAAAAAGAATAGAACTTATAAACTGTCCAAGATTCAAGACTTATTTTAAACTTTCTAAAGGAAGCGGATCGATTTAAAGGTTAGATAGTAATGCAGGCAAATGAATTGGCTAAAAAAAAACAAATAATAAATAAATTGTTTAACAAGTGCCTCAGTATTCTACAAAGCCACTTTTTTCTTTTTTATGTGAAAACAAATGAAAATAAAAACGTGCATTTGAAACTCTTAACATTACCCATTTAGATGAGGATTCTTATGTGATGGTCATGTGACAACAAGATAAATGAAAAATTAAGCCACTGATAATGAGCTATTTCTTATGTGATAGAAAGCGGATAAGCGAAGAAATGAGCTGGTCCAAAAGTTTATCTAATTTACTGTTTAGTTTTGACCAGTTAGACGGGATTTAGATAAACTTTAGACGGAAAATAAAAATATATAGTTAATATTCAATGACGTACATAAAAAATTTTAAATAAACTTAGACGAATTTTAGATAAATTTTAGTCAATTAACCTTTTTAAAATGCCCAATTTAGTAGACGTAAACTATCACCAAACTGGCCAGAGTACGCAAGAAAATCCTATGGGTATGCGTGACATGCAAGCCCGAGCTTATGAAGCCAGACATGCCCAATATTTGTTATTAAAAGCACCTCCTGCTTCGGGTAAGTCCCGAGCATTGATGTTTTTGGGATTGGACAAGCTCGTCTATCAAGGTATCAAAAAAGTGATTGTCGCAGTACCAGAACGATCAATTGGGAGTTCGTTTGCTCAAACAGATCTGAAGTCCAGTGGCTTTTTTGCGGATTGGAATCCAAATGATGCCTATAATCTATGTATGCCTGGATCGGAAGGAAGCAAGGGCAAAGTCCAGACTTTTCGGGATTTCATGGCAAACGATGAACAATTGTTGATCTGCACTCATGCTACCTTACGTTTTGCCTCAGAAGAGCTGGAAGAAAATGCATTCGATAATTGTTTATTGGCAATAGACGAGTTTCACCATGTGTCCGCCGATATCAATAATCGTCTGGGTGAAATACTCCGAAATATCATGAAGAAGTCCTCTGCGCATATCGTGGCGATGACTGGCTCATATTTCCGAGGTGATAGTATTCCTGTATTACCTCCCGAGGAGGAAGCCAAATTTGAAAAAGTTACTTACAACTATTACGAACAGCTAAACGGCTACAGCTATCTGAAATCTTTGGGCATCGGCTACCATTTTTATCAAGGTCGATATACCGAGGCGATATTGGAGGTATTGGATACAGATAAAAAGACAATCCTGCATATCCCTAATGTCAACTCGGGTGAATCCACCAAGGACAAGCACAATGAGGTAGATTTTATTTTGGATGCAATTGGTAACGTGATCAAGCAGGATCCTGAAACTGGTGTGATTTACATCAAACGCTTTGGGGATGGTAAAATCCTCAAAGTGGCTGATCTGGTTGAGGATAATTCCAAGGAACGTGATAAAATCGTAGAATACCTCAGAAAGAGCAAAAATGAAGATGACATGGATTTGATCATCGCCCTAGGTATGGCTAAGGAAGGATTCGACTGGCCATATTGCGAGCATGCTCTGACCGTTGGCTATAGGGGGTCCTTGACAGAGATCATTCAGATTATTGGCAGGTGTACCCGAGATAGTAGTAATAAAACTCATGCACAGTTTACCAATCTTATCGCCCAGCCAGATGCTGCTGATGATCAAGTAAAACTATCAGTAAACAATATGCTGAAAGCCATTACCGCTTCCTTACTGATGGAACAGGTGCTTGCTCCTAACTGGAAATTCAAAACCAGGCTATCTGATGACGATAAAGCAAAGCCAGGAGAACTCCATATTCGTGGTCTAAAAGAACCAAGTTCCAAAAGAGTAAGAGATATCATTGAGTCGGATCTTAATGACCTGAAGGCTGTAATCCTTCAGGATAATCAAATGCTAAAAGCTATGCCTGGGAATGTGGATCCAGAAGTGATCAACAAAGTACTTATCCCAAAAATCATCCAAGTGAGATATCCAGACCTTTCGGTCGAGGAAGTAGAAGAAGTTCGCCAGCAGGTAGTGGTAGATTCGGTGATCAAAAATGGAGAAATTAAAGAAACGGGAGACAAGCGCTTTATCCGCATGGCAAACACCTTTGTGAATATTGATGACCTTCATATTGATCTGATAGATCAGGTTAATCCCTTCCAAAAGGCTTTCGAGATCTTATCAAAGTCCGTGACAACGAAAGTTCTCAAGATAATACAGGAAACAATTGAGGCTACTCGAATTACCATCACTGAAGAGGAGGTTTTGATATTGTATCCAAAAATCAAGGAGTTCATAGCGATGTACAGTAAAAAGCCATATATCAGTTCTGGCGATCCTTTAGAAAGAAGGATGGCTGAGGCGATTATTTATATCAATGACCAGAGAAGAAAACATGCATCATCGTAAAAAGTACTCTTCATTGGATGAAATCTTTAGCGATGAAGAATTTCACCTGATCGAGGAAAAAAAGAAAGTTTCGACAAGCAGTAATCCTGATGATCGTCTATTGGCGTCTTTTCAGCAGATCAATGATTTTTATGCTAAATATGGCAAAGCTCCCGAAGCTAATATTTCCAACGTGACGGAATACCAGCTTTATTCTCGGCTAAAAAGCCTTCGCGAAGATCCGAAAAAAGCAGAAATGCTTCAGTCGGAAGATATTTATGATCTCTTGTTTGACAGTAGTTTGTCTATGGTCGAAGAGCCCATTGCAACGTATTACAAAAAACCCAAAAAGGAGATTAAATCCATCTCTGATATTCTGGATGATGATCTAGATATTTTAGGAGATGATGAGGGACTTTTTGACTTCAAGCATACACCTAAAGTAACATCTATGCCAGATTATATCGGTAGTAGAAAGGTGTGCTATGATTTCGAGCTATTTGAACCAATTTTGAAAGGATGTCAACTTGACTTGAAAGAAGGAAAGAGACGGATTAAGGATTTTAAAAATGAACAACAAATAGACGTAGGCTATTTTTTCGTTCTAAATGGGATTCTCTTATATGTAGCCGATGTGGAAGAGAAGAAAGTTGATAAATCGGGCAAAACTAATGCTCGTTTGAGGTGTGTTTTTGAGAATGGTACTGAGTCAGACATGCTTTTGCGATCTCTTTCAGCAGAATTGTATAAAAATGGTCGCAGGATTACTGAAAATCACGAGAAAATTAACCAGCAATTTCAAAGAAGTTTAGGGGCTTTAAACAAGGAAGATCAGGAGTCAGGTTTCATATATGTATTAAAATCACTCAATCCCGACCCAAAAATTTCATCAATTGATAATCTCTACAAGATTGGTTATTCCACAATAGCGGTGGAAGATAGGATCAAAAATGCCATAAAAGAACCCACTTACCTAATGGCTGAGGTGAATTATGTGGCAGGCTGGAAGTGCTATAATATGAACACCCAGAAATTCGAGCAGCTGATTCATAATTTCTTCGGAGCTTCCTGCCTGAACGTGGACATCTTTGATGAAAATGGAAAGAGGTATACTCCCAGAGAATGGTTTATCGCCCCCTATGAAGTGATCGAGCAAGTCATTGGGCTGATTATTAGTGGACAGGTGGTTAAATATAGGTATGATGCGGAGGGGGAGAGGGTTGTGGGGAGATAGGGTTTCAGAAGGTTTATTTTAAACTCCTATAACAAAATGGAAATTTAAGATTGAAAGATATAGTTTATTTATATAAAATAAGGTTTAAAATGGATTCAGATAAATTTGCCAAAATAGCAGAATCACTTAGACAATATCGAAGAGCTGAGTTGAAAGATTTTGAAACAGAAGTTGGTTCAAAACCTGTTGAAGTACTTTATGTAGATCCCCTTCAGGGAGATGCCATATTAAAGTCTGTGATTTCAAGTAACACGACTTTCCTCTTAGGAAGAAAGGGAACAGGTAAAAGTACTGTGTTTGCAAAGGCACAATCGGTTTTAAGAGATCAAAAAAAAGTAGTTTCTGTGTACATTGATGTAAAATCTCTTTATGATGTGCTTGATGAAAACAACATTCCTGATATCGAATTAGAAAAACTTGGCATTTCAAATGTAGCTTATAGATCCCATATGCTTAGGAAGTCAATGCTAGGTAAGGTATTAGGTGAATTACTGGATGAAATTGGGAAAAGCTGTGATAAGTTAAGTTTTATAGATAAATGGAGAGGGCAAAAAAAACAATATGATGATCTTAAAAAATCTCTAAAAAAACTTCAAGATGATGTTCAAAACGCCAAACTAGAAAAAAACGAAATACCTGTTCTTCAAAAGATTACATACCAACTTAGAATAAAGCGGCAAGAAGAACAATCACAAAATCTCACTTTAGCGTCAAAGCTATCTGGAAAAGTAAGTCTTACTAAAACTGAATTTGCCAGCACAATAGAAGGTTCGATGTCGGATTTTGACAGAACTTTAGATGATAACGACACATATCAAGAATATTCTGATGTAGTTATGAGGTCTTTTCCGTTTAGTAGTATTCTAAGTGAAATTCAAATCCTTCTTTCTGAATCTGGGATGATTAGGCTGGTTATTTTCTTTGATGATTTCTCAGAATTGAGTTTTATTGACCAAAGACTATTTGTAGATGTTATCTTATCTCCTCTCAATAATTCAAGTAATGAGACAGTTAAGCTTAAAGTCGCAGCTTATCCTGGAAGAGTATATTATGGAAAAATTGATCCAAGTAAAATAGACTCTATTAGTTTAGATTTTTCAGAATTATATGAATCAAATGAGGTTCAAGATATGGAGCAGGCCGCGTCTGATTATGCAAAAAGGCTGTTGACACACAGATTTATTGCATTTGGAGAATCATTAGAGTCATATTTAGAAATATCTCATTCTATTTCTATCGATGATTTTGCGAAAGTCATTTTTCGTGCATCCTTCAACATCCCTAGAATAATGGGCCATCTATTGCACATTCTATTTTTAGATAAGATCTCAAAAAAGCAAAAAATCACTCTTTCATCAATAAGATTAGCATCCAAAAAATACTATGAAGGCACTATTTCGAAGTATTTTGATAGACTAAATCGATTTGCTCTTGAACCATTTGAAAACAAGCTTGATCGACACAATCAAGAACAGTTGCTAAGATGCTTAATTAATGAGTCTCGAGAGGTTAGAAAGCGGATAATTGAAAAAGAAATAGGAGGGAAATACTTTGACAGCTTAGGGGGCAATCCTCATACAAGTCATTTTATAGTGAGTCCTGAACTAGAGGATATATTTTCATCTCTTGAAAGTAATTTTTTCTTATCTCGATATAAACACACGCGTGATAAATCAGGAAAAGACGTAATCGTATATGCCCTTTTCTTAGGTCTGTGTGAAAGTGAAAGGATGAATTGGGGATATCCTGAAGGAAGAGAATATAGGAATTATTTTGTTCAACGTTGTTTTGAATTTACTAGAGCAATTCATCAATTTTTAGTGCATAACCAAACTATCAAATGTGGTAATTGCGGACATTGCCATTCTATGGATAAAAAAGAAAGTATTGAATTATTTAAATGGAAATGTCCCGAATGTTTAGATGGAATTTGCAAAATCACCAATCTTTCAGATGATTTTAAGAATGAAGTTGATAATCTTAATAGAGACATTATGCTAGAGCCGGTAGAATTAGAAATAATAACAACCCTAAGTGATGAGAATAAAAAAATGAGGGCTGGAGAAATATCATCTTTGATAGATACTACACATCAAATGGTTGGTCGAAGAACAAGTAAACTGCAAGAAATGGGACTGGTTCACAAAGAGAGAGATAGCTCCGATGGAAGAATGAAAAATGAATTAACATCTCATTGTAAATCTACCTATTTTGAATAACCCGTTATTTCCGTTGTTAACTTTAACAACATCGCTACTGAATTTGCTACTGATCTAAAATAAAAAGCCCTAACTATCAGTAAATTAATTAGTTATGGCTTTTTAATTGTGGGAGTTGAGGGATTCGAACCCCAGACCCTCCCGATTGCACGGGATGCTCTGAACCAGCTGAGCTAAACTTCAAATAAACATTATTTTGATCTGCTAACAAGTTCGGTGATCATTTTTTTACTTTTCCATCCTTTGACAGATCTTTCTCTGGCATACGCAGCACCCTTATCAGAGAACTCTTCAGAGTAAGCTATTTTCCAATCTTTCGCTTTTGAGGTAAAACCGCTGTGGTTAGAGATATGCTTCCTAAGTCTTTCCTCCAAAGCATCACAGGTATGACCGATATAGAATTTATCCAGTTGGATAGAGTGCAATATGTAAAAGTGACAAGGCATATGACATAAAAAAAAGCTTTAGAATTCGGTCTAAGACTTGTGTGGGAGTTGAGGGATTCGAACCCCTGACCCTCCCGATTGCACGGGATGCTCTGAACCAACTGAGCTAAACTCCCAAGATTAGTTTTTCGCTCACTTTTGAGCCTGATTATTACGATGTGGGATTTTAAGGTTTCGAACCTCGACCCTCCCGATTGCACGGGATGCTCTGAACCAACTGAGCTAAACTCCCAAGAAGGATGAATATGAAATTTTAAAGAAAATAAGATATGGGAGTTGAGGGATTCGAACCCCCGACCCTCCCGATTGCACGGGATGCTCTGAACCAGCTGAGCTAATCTTCAAATAAACATTATTTTGATCTGCTAACAAGTTCGGTGATCATTTTTTTACTTTTCCATCCTTTGACAGATCTTTCTCTGGCATACGCAGCACCCTTATCAGAGAACTCTTCAAAGTAAGCTATTTTCCAATCTTTCGCTTTTGAGGTAAAACCGCTGTGGTTAGAGATATGTTTCCTAAGTCTTTCCTCCAAAGCATCACAGGTATGACCGATATAGAATTTATCCAGTTGGATAGAGTGCAATATGTAAAAGTGACAAGGCATATGACATAAAAAAAAGCCTTAGAATCCAGTCTAAGACTTATGTGGGAGTTTCAGGATTCGAACCTCAGACCCTCTAGGTTGTACGGGATGCTCTGAAGAATTTTCGATACAAAATTAATAGAATTGAATGTGGGAGTTGAGGGATTCGAACCCCCGACCCTCTGCTTGTAAGGCAGATGCTCTGAACCAACTGAGCTAAACTCCCAAGAAGGATGAATATGAAATTTTAAAGAAAATAAGATGTGGGAGTTGAGGGATTCGAACCCCTGACCCTCCCGATTGCACGGGATGCTCTGAACCAACTGAGCTAAACTCCCAAGATTTGTCTTTTACTCACTTTTGAGCCTGATTATTACGATGTGGGACTTTAAGGTTTCGAACCCCCGACCCTCCCGATTGCACGGGATGCTCTGAACCAACTGAACTAAACTCCCGAAAATTGACTTTCGCTCACTTTTGAGCCTGATTATTACGATGCGGGATTTCAAGGTTTCGAACCTCGACCCTCTCGATTGCACGGGATGCTCTGAACCAACTGAGCTAAACTCCCAAGAATCGATTTTTGCTCACCTTTGAGCACAAATAATAAGATGTGGGAGTTGAGGGATTCGAACCCCCGACCCTCTGCTTGTAAGGCAGATGCTCTGAACCAACTGAGCTAAACTCCCATCTTTTGAAATACATTTACTTCTAAACGAATTGCAAAGGTAATTTGAAATTCAAATGAGGCAAATATTGCTTCGCTTTTTTTTGAACATTAAAATTAATATGTTGAAAATGAGGAGCTAAAATTATCTTGTTTTAAAGTCAGATAGAGGATTATTCCAGATTTAACTTAAAACCTGCTCTGAACCATCGCCCAGGCATCTGAACTGTCCCCGCTTCGACGTAGTCAGTATTGGTAATGTTAGAAGCCTCGACGAAGAATCCGACTTTTCCGATGCGATTGTAATCCACCCGCATATCCAAGAGAAAATACGGCTCTTGATTCATTCGCTCCACATTTCTCAACTTTGTATTCCATTCGATTTTGGAGCCAATTCCTACCAGTATTCCTGCAATCAACTGATTTTTCAAAGCTGTCAGTGCGTACCTCGTTTCCTGTTCTGGCTCAGTCCCTTGTTTTAAGTCTGCATTGATGTAATTGTAAGAAACCATCAATTCCTTAACCTGAATCTTACTGCTTGAGGGATTTACACGATAGTTGAATGAGGCTTCTAATCCACTAAACCGCACTTCATTGAAATTTTGAGGTTGCCAAGGTTGGCCAGCATCGGTTCTGGCCCATTCGATCAAGCTTTCTGTATTTCTCAGAAAGTACACCAGCTCAGCCTGAATCGAAGACTTATTCAGCTTGGCTCCAATCTCAAAATTTTGAGCCTGTTCCGGAGTCAGCTGCGCATTCCCAATATTGGTCGGACCTTTATAGTAGAGATCTGTATAGGTTGGGATTCGATAGCTTACCCCATAACCTGAATATAAACGAATCGCCTTTGAAGCTTGAAATCCCACTTCAGCACCAGGGAAATGTTTCCACCCATATTCTGAATAGTAATTGGAATAAACCCCAGCTCGTACATCCACTTTTTTAGCAATTGAAATCATTTGCTCTAAAAATATTCCCGAAAGCATTCGTTCCCTACTGCCAAGGTTGGAGCTTTCAATGCTTTCTTTTCGTGTTTCCAAACCGAAACCCGTGGTTCCCCACTTGCTTTGAAAGCTTCCATTCGCCTCGAAGGCAAAAACAGCTGTGGTATGATTATTTTGAAAAAACGAAGGTTCATTTCTTCGCAATCTGAATTCATCAACATTTCTCCGCCAGTACCCTCTTGTAGTTAGTTTGAAAGATTCTAAGCTCAGCGTATGGCTTAGTGAGGCCAAAGAAGTTTGTACACTTTCCCATTGATCTGGAAATGCGCTCGTATAAAAGCCATTTGCTCCAAAAGTACGATCTGTGTAGGCGAGCATACCTCTCAGGCTATTTTGCTCATTAAGGTCTATTCCCCCTTCGTAAAAAAGATTCGCTACCTGGTAATCTGAATTGTATTGGTGACCATCGGAGTCGTCATAGGCGAGTGCGAGATTTTGCTTGTAATTCCCCACTGGAAGGGAGCCAGCAAAATTGATTCCTTTCATCCCAAAATCACCTCCATAGCCTTGAAGCTTTACATATCGCTCTTCCGAAAGTTGAGTAATGACATTGATTGCTCCGGCATAGGCGTTTTGGCCAAAAATTCTGGAAGCCGGACCTTTCAATACTTCTACGCGATCTATTTCTATCAGCGGCACTGGGATATTCATCAAGTGATGTCCCGTCTGCGGATCGGTAAGTTTAATGCCATTCAATAGCATCAAAGTCTGCTCAAAGGACCCACCCCGAATTCCAATATCAGCCTGCACCCCCGTGACTCCTCGCTGTCGAATATCTAATCCAGGCACGAATGCCAAAATCTCAGGAAGACTCCTTGCAGGAGTGGTTTCTAGCTGAAGTTTATCCACGATCGTCATATTACGATTCAGCTTAGAAAAGGGGATCTGGATCCGGTTTTCCTGAACTATTACTTCGGCTAGCTTTGTGGAGGTGGTGTCAGTTTGAGCGTGGATACTTTGGCTCAAAAAAAGCCCAATTGTAACTAATTGGAGAATTCTCATTTGGTTTTTCGTTTCAAGCTGCAAAAGTGGGCTGAATTGTCGCAAAATCCAAGATTGGTTTTTTCTAAAAATTGGTTAAGAGGATAACCGCTTGAACAAGTTATGGAGGGGAAGTTTAACACAATCCGTATTTTGTCAACAAATTAAAAAACATGATAAAACAAATAATTACAGCCTCTCTTTTGACTTTTTCTATGGTCGCGGAGATGCAAGTCAGCTTTGCTCAGACAGCAAATGAGACTAACCAGAAGGATTTTGGAGAATTCATGGATCGAACAGGCAACTACTTCAGAGCTGCTTCAGGGAATCCTGGTGTGGGTTATTGGCAAAATGCCGCCGACTATCAACTCGAGGTAAGTCTGGACGATGTGAATCATATTCTTTCTGGCAAAGTCACTATCGCATACACGAATAATAGTCCAGAATCATTGGATTTTATCTGGTTGCAATTGGAGCAAAATCGATTCAAACCAGATTCCCGAGGCACACTAACTACGCCAATTCGTGGAAATCGCTATAATGGAGATACCGATGGTGGCTTCGAGATTTCCCAGCTTACAGCCAAAGTAGGTTCCAAAGGCTCAGTTTCATCAAAGAACCTGATCACCGATACGCGGATGCAGGTCTGGTTTGCAGAGCCTGTTCCCGCTAAAGGTGGAAAGGCAACCATTTCGATGAATTTTTCTTTTAAAGTTCCTCAAGAAGGGATGGATAGAATGGGAAGGTTGAAAGTGGAAGATGGATGGATCTATGCCTTTGCACAATGGTATCCAAAAGTTGCAGTATTTGACGATATCGAAGGCTGGAACGTAGAGCCTTATTTGGGTGCAGGTGAGTTCTATTTGGAGTATGGAAATTTTGATTACAAGGTGACTGTACCTTATGATCATATTGTGGTTGGATCTGGCAAACTGATGAATCCAAAAGAGGTACTTTCCAAAGAACTGCAAAACCGATATGACCAAGCCATGCAGAGTGATGAGACAGTCTATTTGGTTTCTCCTGCGGAAATAAAGAATACGACTCTGACTCGCCCAAAGCAAGAGGGTACGCTCACTTGGCATTTTCAAATTGAAAATGCCAGAGATGTTGCTTTTGCTACCTCAAGAGCATTTATCTGGGATGCAGCCAAGATTAACTTGGCGAATGGTAAAGCAACTTTAGCTCAATCTGCTTATCCAAAAGAATCTGATGGAGTGGATGCTTGGACTAGATCAACAGAATATACTAAGGCCTCAATCGAGTATTATTCTGAAACTTGGTTTGAATTTCCCTATGCTACAGCAACTAATGTGGCTGCAGCTGTAGGAGGAATGGAGTATCCAGGGTTGAATTTTTGCTCTTATAATTCCAAAGGAGCGGATCTTTGGGGTGTGACGGATCATGAGTTTGGCCACAATTGGTTCCCTATGATTGTCGGTACAAATGAAAGAAGGTATGCTTGGATGGATGAGGGTTTCAATACGTTCATAAATCACTACAGCTCCAACGCCTTTAATGACGGAGAATTTCCTTCTTATCTGAATGAAACCCGTCGCTATGTGAATTACTTCATCAGTGAAAACCGAGAGGGAATTAACACCTATCCTGATGTTGCAAATACCGATAATCTAGGGATGATCGCTTACAATAAACCAGCAATGGGTTTGTTGATGTTACGCGAATATATTATTGGTGCTGAGCGATTTGATTATGCATTTAAATCCTACATCAAGACCTGGGCATATAAGCATCCCCAACCTGCTGATTTCTTCAATCATATGGAAAATGTGGCAGGTGAAAATCTAAGTTGGTTCTGGCAAGGCTGGTTTTATGGTACCGGAAATATCGATTTGGGTATCAATGGTGTTTTTCCTTATGCGGGAAACTACCTGGTTTCGTTAGCCAATAAAGGAGAAATCCCGATGCCGGTACTGATTGAAATTACCTTTGAAGATGGTACAACTGAGCGCCAAATGCTTCCTGTGGAGATCTGGCAGCGAGGAGATACTTGGAATCACTTGATTAAGACTACCAAAACAGTAACATCAGTAGTGATTGATCCTGATAAAATCCTTCCGGATATCAATCTGGGTAATGACAATTGGCCACAAGTGATATATAAAGATTAGAAAAAAAGGCTCGGATAGATCCGAGCCTTTTTTTATTTGTAGCATTTCAAGTCAATATTTTACGTCTGTTTCTCACCAATACATTGAATGACTTTTGAAAAAATATGAAGGTCGTGAATTACCTTGTCTTCGATCACACCTGATCGATCTTTCAGCCAGTAAATCAAAGCAAATAGGAGTAATGGAATATTTGCAGAAAATCAGGTTACTCAATAATCATCATTGATTTCTAGCCACATGCCGTCAGGATCCTGAACGTAGATCTGACGAACTCCATCTACTCTGATGGTGACTTTGCTTTTTTCACCCGGCCAGCTTTCAAAAGGATAATTGGTGTCCTTCAATGTTTGAATAAAGGCATCCATATCTTCCATGCTAAAACACAGGTGATTTACTTTTGAAATTTCACTTGGAATGTTCGGGGCCTCAATCAGATGAAGTGCTGCACCGCCGCCGATATCATACCATGCGTGGACTCCATCTTTGAATGGTTCTTCAATCGATTTTAGTCCGACAATATTTTCGTAAAACTCCATGCTAGGCTTTAATTTGCTGACATGAACCGCAATATGATTGACTTTGATCTGTGCAAAAGTACTCATAGTGATTCCGATCAAAAGGATTGTAAATAAGGTTTTCATAGGTTTGGGGTCTTGATAATTACCTAATGTTAGGCTTTTTGGACAAGCATTGAAAGTTTCAATAACAAAAAAAGAGCGAGTCTTTCGAGTCGCTCCTTTCTAATATTTGGGATTCACCTTATTTGATACTCGGAGATAGATCTGTGGCCAATGAAATCCGCTCTGCCTCGGTGAATAAATTCAGAGCTTGCAAGTAAACTTCACTAATGTCATTTATAATTTTGTAAAAGGCACTTTCATCATAAAGCTGTCTTCCAAGATGTGCCTTTATCAAAACTCTCAGGTAATCCTTTGATTTATTGAAATCTTTAGCATCAAAATCCACCTTATTTTTCTTTCCATACTCGGTGAGCTTTGTGAGCATGGCATCGCTTACTGTGAATGTTTTGTAATATTCATCTAAAGACATTCTGTCAAATTTAGCCTTATTATCATTTACATAATTGAGAATGTACTCTCTTGAAGCATCCGAATTAAACAGTCTACTTACATAGGCACTGTTCATTGTAGTATCCAAGGCCACGAAATAATCTGGCATAATTCCTCCACCACCATACACAGTTCTTCCTTTTTTGGTCTCAAATTTAAGACTGTCGTTGAATTTGATACTGTCAGCTGAGAAAAACTCCCCATGCTCATATCGATTCACCCAGTCATTTTCGTAAGCCTCGTAGTCCGTACCGTAAGGCTTTTGAATTGATCTGCCAGAAGGAGTGTAATATCTAGCAATAGTCAAACGTAGTTCAGCTCCGTCAGAAAGGGCTATTGGCATTTGTACTAAGCCTTTGCCAAAGGATCTTCTACCTACGATTAGACCTCGATCATTATCCTGAATAGCACCCGCCAGAATTTCAGACGCCGAAGCCGATCCTTCATTCACTAATACGATTACCGGACCGTTTTCAAACAACCCTGGTTTGTAAGCATATGCTTTCTGATTGTACTGATCTACCTTTCCTTCTTGGGATACGATCAGGGATTTATCGCTCAGGAGCTCATCCGCCATATTAATTGCTGCACCCATGTAGCCACCCGGATTACCTTGCAAATCAACGATAAGCTTCTTCATTCCCTTAGCTTTCAAGGAATTCAAAGACTCTCTAAACTCATCGTAAGTAGTAGCTGCAAATCGGGTTACCTTGATATAGCCGACTTCATTATTTACCATATAAGAGGCGTTGATGCTGTATTGCGGAATTTTATCTCGCGTGATTTCATATCGGATCAATTCTTTCTGATTTTTCCGTTTGATATCTACGTTGACCTTAGATCCTTTTGGGCCTCTGAGGTATTCAAAAACATCTCGGTTAGTGATTCCAACTCCTGCCACAGTCCTGTCATCTACTGCGATGATTTGATCCCCAGACTGAATACCCAAAGACTCAGACGGACCTCCTGTCAGAGGTGCTACCACATAGATAGTGTCTCTGATAATCCCAAACTCAACACCGATTCCATCAAATTCTCCATCTAGTTGCGACTGGGCCAGGGAGGCATCTTTGGCCGGAATATAGCTCGAGTGTGGATCGAGATTTTCAAGCATTTTGGTTATTCCATATTCTACCAATTCATTGGTGTCGACGCTGTCAACATAATCTCGATTTACATAGGTCATGATTTCCTGCAGTCTGTAAAGTGCTGCTCTCAGATCATTCTGATTACTTTTTGGCTCAGCAAAAGTAGCTCCTATCCAAATGCCTGCAGAAATTGCCAAGGCTAAGATAATTGGAAGGCGTATTTGGGATTTGGTGTTATTTTTCTCGCTCACGACTTTTCTAATTCTATTGAAATTCAATTTTAAATAAAGATTAAACAACTCCAAAAGACTTTTGGTTAAATGTCCTTTGATAAAGTTAACAAAAGTTGCAACGGAGTTGAAATACATTCAGTCAAATAATTACCCTTTATTATGTTAAAAAAAATTATTTTTGCCTATGCGCTCACTTGATGACTTTCAAAAAGGACTTGTAGAAGATTTAGTTTCTGAAAACTACGTTTTAGCCTCTGTGCTTCATTATTTTGGGATTTCATTTTACCAATATCCCAAACACTCTTTGGAAGATGTTTGTAAGAAGCATAAAGTGCTCTCTAGCCAGTTAATTTCAGAGCTAGAGGCATGGGCAGTGCGAAAAGAACCATCTACTGACGAGCTTTTTTTAAATCCTATCGAAGTCTTGGTAGCCTACTTGAAAAAGAAACACTATTACTTTGTGAGGCAAGAATTGCCATTTCTTTCAAATTTAATTTCTGGTATAAACGGTGAACCCGGATATGGTTCTTTGATCGCTGACTTGAGAATTATGTTTCCACTATTTGTGGATGATTTTATCCATCACATACATGAAGAAGAGAGTCGACTTTTTAAACGTATAGAATTGCTTCACAACATAGAAGAAGGGCTCTTTTCATTAGTAGATGCCTTAAAAATTCTTGAGCAGGATCCGATTAGTGCCCTTGCCGAACATCACGAAGTCCATGATGATGAAATGGAAGGCATTCGAAAATTAACTATGGATTATCAGCTTCATGATCAAGCCCCCTTGGCTATGAAGGTACTTTTTCATGAGTTACAAAATTTTGAAACTGAGCTCTGTGTTCATGCCAAAATTGAAGATGAATTACTTTTTCCTAAGGCAGTAGAGTTAGAGCGAGAGGTGTTAAGGCAGGTCAGAAAAAAAATACAGACCAACTGATGCCAAGAATACTCGCCATTGACCTGGGAACCAAAAGAACGGGACTTGCTGTTACTGACCCATTGCAAATACTTGCAAATCCGCTTGAAACCATCAAAACAGGTGATTTGATTGATTACATAAAAAATTACTGCTCTAAAGAGGATGTGGACACTTTGGTGTTAGGCTATCCAATTCGCTTGGATGGAACCCCTAATGAAATGACTCCGCGGGTGATTTTGATGAAAGATCGGTTGGAAAAAGTATTTTCAACCAAAAAAGTCGTACTGATCGACGAACGATTTACTTCTAAAATGGCTCTGCAGAGCATGATAGCCATGGGAAGTAAAAAGAAAGACAGAAGAGAAAAGGCAGGCAACCTAGATAAAGTAAGTGCTGCCATTATCTTACAATCCTATTTACAAAGACAATGATCTACCCAATAGTAGCTTTTGGTAATCCAATATTAAAAAAAGAAGCAGAAGAAATTGAAGAGGGTTCTAATCTAGATTCCTTAATTAAGAATATGTATGCTACCATGGATTTTGCGCATGGAGTGGGTTTGGCCGCTCCGCAAATCAATCAGGGAATTCGACTATTCGTGATGGATAGTTCGCTGATGCTGGACGAAGATGACGATGAAAAAGGAATTCGAAAAGTATTTATAAATCCGATCATCTTGGACGAGTATGGAGACGATTACAGTTTTGAGGAAGGCTGCTTAAGTATACCTGAAGTGCGAGCAGAAATCATCAGGCCCGAGACTCTCACTATTGAGTACTATGATGAAAACTGGAAGCTAAAGGAGGAGGAGTTTTCGGGAATGACTGCCCGGGTGATCCAACATGAATACGATCATTTGGAGGGAATTCTTTTTGTGGACTATCTTAAAGGCCTAAAGAAGCGTCTAGTTCAGTCCAAACTGAAAGACGTAAGTAAAGGGAAAATCTCTACAGATTACCGAATGATCTATCCTGTCCGATGAAATGAAAAAATCTTCGGATTTGCATATTGGTTTAGTACAGACTGATATTTTTTGGAAAGATAAAGTTGCAAATCTGGCAATGCTTGAAGAAAAAATCTGGGAAATCGAAGAGTCGATAGATTTGCTGGTTTTACCGGAAATGTTCGCTACAGGATTTTCAATGGATGCAAAAGAACTCGCAGAGCCGATGAATTTGACAGTCACTAAATGGATGAAACAGATGGCTGCTCAGCTCAAAGCGACTGTCACAGGAAGCGTAATCATTTCTGAGAATGGATATTACTATAATCGTCTACTTTGGGTGACTCAAGACGGTACTGTTTCCTACTATGACAAACGGCATTTATTCCGAATGGCGAAGGAGGAACAGACTTATTCGGCAGGAGAAAAACTTCCGATTTTTGAATTGAAAGGCTGGAAAATTTGCCCTCAAATCTGCTACGATTTACGATTTCCAGTTTGGTCAAGAAATCAAGCTCTTGAAAATGAAATGGCGTACGATTTGATTTTTTATGTGGCCTCTTGGCCAGAAGTTAGAATTTCTGCTTGGGATGCTCTTTTGCCTGCTCGTGCCATTGAAAATGTTAGCTATTCTCTAGGGGTAAATCGGATAGGAGTGGATGGTAATGGGATAAGCTATACTGGTCACTCAGCAGTCTACGATTTTAAGGGGAGCAAAATTTTTGACCTAGCCGAAATGGAAATCATAAAAGTTGTCAAATTAGAAGCGGATGACCTTGATACTTATCGAAAAAAATTTCCAGTTTGGATGGATTCTGATTCTTTCAGGATTCTATAAATGATTTTTATAATTAGCTGCAAAGACATCAGCAAAAAGCAAAAATGAATGATATATTGTGAATACTAGTATTGCCTGTACTTATTCCCATATTCTTAATGATTAGCCCAGCGTTATTGTAAATAATTTTCATAGTTTCTATGGTCTTTGATTAAGGAGTTCGGCACGTCCTTGGCTTGCCTCGGCGGGCTTGCGAGTTAAGCAAAGAAAGATCCTTCACTGATATCATTACTTATAATTCCACAAAAAATTATGAGTATGCGCAATCCTGCATGTTGCCAAATTTAATATTGACTTGTTTTCGTTACATCATTCCCGATACTCGGGACAGACTCTAGCCCCCTTTTAAAAAGGGGGAATTTGATCCGATGCCAATCAGGATTTTGTTTTAGATCGTGATCTGCACTTATGAGGATAATCACAAAAAATGATGTGGCTTCAAGAAATCCTTCAAATCATCAACTTTAATATTGATTTGCTTCTTAAAATATCTACCAATATTCGGGCTGGATTCTTAGCCTTTTGAGAAAGGAAGATTCAATCTAGTTACAAATCATAATTTCGCTGAGTACCGAACGCGCAACAAAGCGAACACTCAGATAAAGAATTTTACACTTCTCATTACCTCTCACAAACTTTGAAATTTACAGCTATAATATTTTCCGTATTTTAGAATTAAATTTTCTGTTTTATTGAATTAATCAGCAGATGATCTTAAAAACTAAAGATCATAATCTCTTGAAAATTGTTCAATAAGACTTTAGTCTTTTTTTAGAACTAACAAAATTATGAGTAATCAAACTCCAAAAATTCTTTACACATTGACTGATGAAGCTCCGGCTCTCGCAACGTATTCTTTTTTGCCAATCGTTCAAGCATTTACCAGTTCAGCTGGTGTGCACGTAGAAACGAGAGATATTTCTCTATCCGGAAGGATTTTGGCAAATTTCGCAACTTATTTAAAGCCTGAACAACAGGTTGCCGATTCGCTGACTGAACTTGGTGAAATAGCTACCATGCCAGAAGCAAACATCATTAAGCTTCCAAACATTTCTGCCTCTGTACCTCAGTTGAAAGCTGCGATCAAAGAATTGCAAATATTAGGCTATGCCATTCCAAATTACGCTGAGGAGCCGAGGGACGAAAATGAGAAGGCAACAAAAGTAATTTATGACAAGATCAAAGGATCGGCTGTAAATCCGGTTCTCAGAGAAGGAAACTCTGACCGAAGAGCGCCTTTGGCTGTAAAGGCTTATGCAAGAAAACATCCGCATACTATGGGGAAATGGTCTTCTGAATCTAAAACTCATGTTAAAAGTATGAGTAAGGGAGACTTTTATGGGACTGAAAAATCACATGTTGCTGTAAAGGAAATGGCTGTAAATATTGTTTTGATGGGCGAAGATCGATCCAAGACAATCTTAAAGGCCGGGCTCAAACTCCTTCCAGGGGAAATTATTGATGCTGCAACATTGAGTGTGTCGGAATTGAAAACATTCTTAAAACAAACGAAAGATGACGCCAAAGCACAAGGGATCTTATTTTCTCTACATCTTAAAGCCACGATGATGAAGGTGTCCGACCCGATTATTTTTGGACATGCTGTTCGAGTTTTCTTTCAGCCAATATTCGCAAAGCATGGAATAACCTTAAATCAGCTGGGTGTTGATGTAAACAATGGTCTTGGAGATTTATTAGGATCCATTGATCGATTACCCGCTGATATCAGAAGGGGGATCTTGGCAGATATTGAGACTTGCTATGAAGACGGGCCTGAATTGGCCATGGTGAATTCCAATAAGGGGATTACCAATCTCCACGTTCCAAGTGATGTGATTATAGATGCATCAATGCCTGCGATGATCCGAACTTCAGGACAGATGTGGAATAAAGCAGGAGAGCTTCAAGATACTTTGGCAGTAGTTCCGGATCGTTCTTATGCGGGAGTTTATCAGGCTACGATTGATTTCTGTAAAGTACATGGAGCATTTGATCCAACTACAATGGGAACTGTACCTAATGTGGGTCTGATGGCTCAAAAAGCTGAAGAATATGGCTCCCATGATAAAACATTCGAAATAGCTGTAGATGGAATAGTAGAAGTATTGGGAGAAGATGGACGGGTATTGCTCAGTCATACTGTACAAGCGGGTGACATCTGGAGAATGTGCCAGACAAAAGACACTGCAATACGAGATTGGGTCAAACTTGCGGTAACCCGGGCAAGACTTTCAGAAATTCCTGCAGTTTTTTGGTTAGATCCAGAGCGGGCTCATGATACAGAATTAATCAAAAAAGTAAAGACGTATTTATTAGATCATGAGACTGGCGGGCTGGAGATCCACATTCTATCGCCTTTGGAGGCAACCAATTTTTCCTTGTCAAGGATCAAAGTAGGATTAGACACCATCTCTGTGACAGGAAATGTGTTAAGAGATTATCTTACTGATTTATTCCCAATTTTGGAAGTAGGTACGAGTGCGAAAATGCTTTCAATAGTTCCCTTGATGAATGGTGGAGGCTTATTTGAAACTGGAGCTGGCGGATCTGCTCCTAAGCATGTGGAGCAATTTGTAGCAGAAGGCCATTTGAGATGGGATTCTTTGGGAGAATTTCTCGCATTGGCAGTTTCTCTAGAACATTTGGGGCAGACTTTTTCTAATGACAAAGCTCTCTTACTGGCAGAAACATTGGATTCTGCCACCGGGAAATGGTTGGAAAATGATAAATCTCCAGCGCGAGTTGTCGGAAAGCTGGATAATCGAGGAGGTCATTACTATCTTGCCTTATATTGGGCAGAAGCACTTGCCGCTCAAAATAAAGATGCTGAACTGAAGGATAGCTTTACAAAATTAGCTAAAACACTTGCTGAAAATGAAGAAAAGATCGTAAGTGAACTGAACGGATCTCAAGGAAAACCAGTAGACATAGGTGGCTATTACAAACCTGACGCAACACTGACATCCATTGCGATGCGTCCTAGCGCTACGCTAAACTCGATAATCGAAAGCTTATGATTACAAAGCCCTGAATGATTCGGGGCTTTTTTATCCTTCTTCAAAACTAACATTGTTTTCCCTCATGAATGATTTGATTTCTGAGACGTGTATGCACTCACCAAGGTGAATAAACGCGTAGTCATTTATTTTTTTTGCTTTTCCATGTGCAATAATTGATTTGTCTTCGATATCAAATCCAAGGTGCAAGTGCTTAGTTCGGCTTTGCATTCCACATATTTTTCCCTCAACATCAAATAGCGGCCCCCCACTTTGGCCTTTAAGTCCCGGTGTGCTGAGTTCCATGCCATAAATTTTACCTTGCTTATCTCCGAGAAAACGGGTTAGCATCCCGTCCATTGGGAATCTGGGCGATCGTGCGTTCCCATTTGGTGACCACTGCAATACCTGAGCTTGCTGGTTCAATTCGAAGTTCGTGAATTCTGGAAATGGAAATCCCAATCTGCAGAGCATGGCTCCTGGTTGGATCTCATTTTCGGCCTTTTTGAAGATTGGAGTAGATGGAAAAAGTATCTTTTCAAAACCTTCAAATTTGATCAGTGCAAGATCATATATTGGATGTAGGTGAAATTTTAAATTGCTAATCTGATCTACACAGTCTACAAATGTGATTCGCATTTCAGAAGTTTGAGCAGAGTCTAACCCAAGTTTCTTTGCCAGACTCGAGATCTGGCCTCCACCAATGCCCTTCGCCTGCTGTTGAAAATTTGCATAGCGCTGGTTGATCTGATCTGCTTGGGTGATCCATTGGGCTACATGCTTACAAGTGAGGGCATATCCATCTTTATTCACAAAAAAAAGAGTGGCTGCTCCTTTTTGAACTTCTTTACTTCCGAAATTCCTGGAAATAGCGTGAATCGCCCGAGTAAATCCTGCTACTTTTTCGATTGCCTTTATAAACATTGGATAAGTAATTTTTTGTTTTTTAAATCAAGAAATCTATCCAAAATGTCAGGACGAAAAAAGTCTTTGAGAAAATTTCTTACTTGAAATAGATTCAATTAGCTGAGATCGAAAGTCCCTCTTCTAGGAGTTGGGATAGTTTGGGCTAGCCAAAAAATTGTAATAACTTTGCAATTGCCTAAAATTTCTTACCTTTTTATAAGAATCCTGAGGTAGTTTTTAAAATCAAACCTATAAGTTAATCAATAAAAATATGAGCAAAATTAAAGTTGGAATCAACGGTTTCGGAAGAATTGGCCGTCTAGCATTCAGAGTGACGCAGGAGCGAAGTGATATTCAGGTAGTCGCAATCAATGACCTGATAGATGTTGATTACATGGCATACATGTTAAAATACGATTCTACTCACGGTATTTTCAAAGGTACTGTTGAGGTCAAAGACGGCAACTTGATCGTGAATGGAAATTCAATTCGAGTAACTTCTGAGAGAAGTCCTGCCAATCTTAAATGGGGTGAAGTAGGAGCAGACTATGTAATTGAATCTACTGGAATCTTTCTGACCAAAGAGACAGCGCAAGGCCACATTGATGCAGGAGCAAAGAAAGTAATCATGTCAGCACCTTCTAAGGATGACACACCAATGTTTGTAATGGGAGTAAATGAAGCTTCATATACACCCGATATGGTATTTGTATCAAATGCCTCCTGTACCACAAATTGCCTGGCTCCAATTGCAAAAGTATTAAATGATAATTGGGGAATTGAGGAAGGCTTGATGACTACTATACACGCAACCACCGCTACTCAAAAAACTGTAGATGCACCATCTGCAAAGGATTGGAGAGGCGGAAGAGGAGCCTTACAGAATATTATCCCTTCATCTACCGGTGCAGCTAAGGCAGTGGGGAAAGTGATTCCTGAATTGAACGGCAAGTTGACAGGAATGGCATTTAGAGTTCCAACTCCTGATGTATCGGTTGTGGATTTGACAGTTAGATTGAAGAATCCAGCAACATATGCTGAGGTTTGTGCTAAAATGAAAGAGGCTTCAGAAACTACTATGAAGGGAGTTTTGGGGTATACCGAAGATGATGTAGTTTCTACAGATTTTTTGGGTGATGCGAGAACGTCAATTTTTGATGCCGGTGCCGGTATTCAGCTTTCCGATAAGTTCCTGAAAGTAGTCTCTTGGTATGACAATGAGTGGGGTTATTCCAACAAGGTGGTAGACCTTATGAGTTACATTGCCAGCAAATAATATGAAGGCCGATTAAAAAATCGGCCTTTTTTATTCCAACTAAATCCCGATTGTCATGTTACATTATAAATTAGAAGTATATGTATATTCCCTTATTCCCATTGCAGCTGGTAGCTTTTCCAGATGAAGAACTTAATCTACATGTTTTTGAGACTCGATATCGGGAGCTTCTTGCAGATATTGAAGAAGGCTCCAAGACTTTCGGTGTTTGCACTTTCTTAGATAAAATCACTGGCTTTGGCACCCTAGTTAGACTCGATCAAGTCTCAGAACGGTATGATGACGGTAGATTAGATATCAAGACAATTGGGCTTCATCCATTTAAAATAATCTCATTTGATAATCCAAGTCCAGGTAAATTGTATGCTGGGGGAGAAGTAGAGCTACTTCCGAATGATCCCACAGTCGAACGAGTTCTTCACCAGGAGTACATTTTTTATCTACGGGAGATGCTTTATTTACTGAAATATGAGCCAAACTTTGACGCCGAAGTAATCAATTCGTACTCATTTTCACACAAGCTTGGTCTCAGCTTAGAAGAGGAATTAAATTTATTGAAAATGTCTTCTGAAAATGAGCGGACCCAATATTTGATCACTCATTTCAAGCGCATGATTCCAGTACTCAAAGCAGCAGAGCTTGCTCGGGAAAAAATAAGTCAAAATGGTCATTTCAAGCATTTGGATCCATTGGACTTTTAATCAATTGCCAGGGCCTGACATTTTTTGAACTCGCATCAGGTCATCGGTGCCTTGCAATATTTTATTTTTTAGAATTGGGTTAAAATTTGGATTCTGCTTAAGAAACTCGGTCACTTGGTCCGAGGCTGCTTTTGCAGTATATCGGCCAATGGTGGAGGTAATCCATCTTTTGGGAAAGAAAATATCACCTGTTTTCTGGATCTCATCCAAAAGAGCCAAGGAAAGTGATATAAGTTTTATGCTGGTTGCTTGGTGCAATGGGTGGTGAATGTAATCACAGGCATCCAAAACCCATGATTCTTTTTCACGGTTTGAAGCTTCTTTGAAAGATTCAAATAATTTAGCCCGTTCTTTTTCATTTTGTGAGAGGGCGGGTCTTAAGAAATCAAATCGATTCAGCTTATCCGGGTTGATAATTCTCGACCGTTCTTCGTCTAGAATTCTTTCAGATTCAACATGCCCGTAAAGTGCCAAGGTCATTGCTAAATCTGTAATGTTGTCAGGATTTAATTTCAAGTTTTTAATCGCTAAGTCTTTGTGCCAAATGCTATAGAGATTGGTTTTGCCCAATTCTGAGTAAGCGATCGTACTGTAAAGAGAGAATAGACTTTTTTTGATGTTGGCAGCTAGATCTGACTGGAGTAAGTTCCATAGCTGACTTTCAAAATCCGGTAGAATATTTGCTCTAATTTCTTTGGAAAGAAAAGTCCAGAATAGACTGCTAGCCTCCGATGATAAAAGTCTAATTATTAGCTCATTTTTTTCAGAAGTAATTCCTTTCCTGATGGCTCTTAAAGCTACTTCTGCCGACACATTACCCAACAGTGTGTTCTCGTATAAATTAATATAGCTGTGCGCTCTCATTACCTCATTTTCAAGATTTGGATACATTTCCATTGATTTTATATCAATTGGAAATACTCCGTATCCAAAGCCATTGCTGTTATAAAGTATGGCCAATGGTTTTTCTAGACCGATTACATCCTCGATTACTAGTTTTTCTTTTGCGATAGAAACAGCGATATTTTTTTGATGATCAGGATAAACTAAAGTGATGTCAAATAATTGAGGCCATATTTTTCCTGAGCCATCTTCTGCTTTTTGAGAGATTGAAAATCCAGAGATCTTACCGCTTTGGTTGAATGAAATATGTTCTGAAAAAATTGGGCGACTTGATTGATTGACCCAAACTTCACTCCATTTTTGTAGGTCTATTGCGCTCTCTTGGTCTAAAATCCCTACAAGATCATTCCAATTAGCGTTCCCATTCGCAAACTTTTTTATATAGGCCTGTATGCCTTTTTGAAATGGGGCTTCTCCTATGGCTGTTTCCAGCTGTCTCATCATGATAGGAGCTTTGTTATAGATAATGCTGCCATAGAGCGAACCTGCATCTTTCAAGTTGGGTAGCGTTTGTCTGATGGGGTTTGTGCCTGCTGTCCTGTCTTCACCGTAGGCTGCCGGGTAGTTTGATGTCAAAAAGGCAAGATCATGGTTGATTTCAGGATAATTGGGATTCACGATTTTACCTGCCATAAAACCGGCAAAGACTTCTTTCATCCAGACATCATTAAACCATTCGATGGACACTAAATCTCCAAACCACATGTGGGCTGTTTCATGTCCAATTAGTTTGGCTCTGCTCAAAAGCTCTGAATCTGTAGCATTTCCATCCAAGAATAGGGCTGATTCTCGGTACTGAATAGCTCCTACATGTTCCATGCCTCCATATTGGAAAATAGGAATTGTCGCAAAGTCCAATTTTTGAAAAGGGAAGGAATATCCTGTGTAATCCTCTAAAAAGCTAACTGATTTACGATGTAGACTAAATAATTCAGGAATACTCGCTTCGATTTTTTCTGGATTTGTTTCCCGATAAAGCATTTTTTGGGGGAAGTCCCCTTTGGAGTTAGCTACTTTAAAATCTCCTGCGACAAAAGAAAAAAGGTAAGAGCTCATCAGATCAGATTTCATAAATTCATGTTTAGTGAAATTGCCTTCTCTAGTTCCATTGATCTCAGGCCCTCCTGCTAGCACCTTCCAGTCCTTGGGAGCTGTGATAGTTAAGGTATAATTAGCCTTCAGATCAGGCTGATCAAAGCAAGGGAATAAGGTGCTTGCACGGTCTGGAACTAATAGCGTGTACAGAAAGTCATCATTACGGTTTAAGGATAAGTCACCGGCTATGAATTCGATTTCGAGTTTATTTGCACCGGATTTTAGGTTTTTGGGGTCTATAATTATGTGTTCTTGCTCATGTTTGATTTCAGTGGGCTTTCCGTTGACATATATGGATTTGATGTTCTCTGATTTTTCATTGAAATCCAAAATGATCGGGTGTTCAAGATTGGAAATAGTCAAGTCTATTTTTAGAAAAGAATTGATTCCTTCGTATTTATTCTTTGGAATCGAAAAGTCAAGCGTGTAATGGATGTCTGAGATTTGTTGCTTCCTGAATTTGGCTAGTTCTAAAGAAATACCCGGTTCATAAAAATGATCTTCAGATACAGCGGTAGCGCAGGAAGATAGAATGAGGATTAGAAGAAATAAATAAGGCATATTTTTCATTCCTCAACAATCCACATAAATCCATGAATTAACAAGTAAAAATCTGTGAGCAGTATTCAAAGGATTATGGGACTGACCCAAAATGTGAAAGAAAGCCTAGGTTACAATGCTTTCTTATGACTCCTGTGTAGCTCGTCCTGACATCGCGCAAGGCAACAGTACAATCTGATTAATCTTGACAATTATCGAGACAGGATGCTCTACTGGACTTAGTGAGATTTATATAGATTCTCTGGAGGTCATTTTTTTGATCTGCGATTCGCTTTGTTTAGTTGAAGGCAATTCAACAAATTATTCTTGATAATGAATTGATCAAACACCTGTAAAGATGACTTTGGAAATCCCGATAGTATGCTGATAAAATTGCCTTTTTAAATTAATGCAACTACCTCTTAGTATTCTTTTTGCTCTGTAGAAAAGAGAATATAGAGGCTTACCACACGAAAAATAAACTAACTGAAAATAAGAAAATCAGCCCAATTGGACTGCTTTATTATTATCCCTCTGGGGCTTACCGATATCGACTTGCTTCGCTTCGTCTTATCGGTACAAGCTTCTCACCCTTCCCATTTCGATTTCAATATTTGTGATCCCTCTGGGGTTCGAACCCAGGACCCATACATTAAAAGTGTATTGCTCTACCAGCTGAGCTAAGGAATCAAATGTGCTACTAATTTAAGTCTCAAAATAGGATTTTGCTTGATTAACAAAATAATTTTTTTAAAACTCTTTAGAAAATTATAATGGTCTGAAACCTTCTAAATAGATTTTTCATCAAAGTGATCCTGTCAGGACTCGAACCTGAAACCTACTGCTTAGAAGGCAGTTGCTCTATCCGGTTGAGCTACAGGACCGGAATAAAATCAAAGTTTTAAAAACTTCAACCTTTAGCACTAATGTCGGGGTGGCAGGATTCGAACCTACGACCTCCTCGTCCCAAACGAGGCGCGATACCGGGCTACGCTACACCCCGAAACTTATATCCAACTCCTTATGAGTTAAAATTTATTATAGACCTTCTCAAACTTTCTGCCAGTGTCATACTTTCAGACAACATCGGACAAATCTCAATTGATTTCAATACTTGTGATCCCTCTGGGGCTTACCGATATCGACTTGCTTCGCTTCGTCTCATCGGTACAAGCTTCTCGCCCTTTCCCATTTTGATTTCAATACTTGTGATCCCTCTGGGGCTTACCGATATCGACTTGCTTCGCTTCGTCTCATCGGTACAAGCTTCTCGCCCATTCCCATTTTGATTTCAATACTTGTGATCCCTCTGGGGCTCGAACCCAGGACCCATACATTAAAAGTGTATTGCTCTACCAGCTGAGCTAAGGAATCTTATAACATGTTTTTCAAAAGAATTTTACGACTTTTCGGTAGTCAAAAACTATTCAAAATGGCTCCCTACGCTTGCTTTTTGCTAGATCATTGCCGTTATTGGAATGCAAAAATAAGCGACTCAAATTTAAATGCCAAACCTAAAATCAATCTTTCTTGTAAAACTTTTGATATTCTTTGCAGTGATATCCCAAAGCTTTAATTGTCAAGCAGATGTATCTAGCCTCTCAGTTGCTGATTCTTTGTTCAATCAGCGGAGCTACAAAGAAGCAATGGAGATTTATCGCAGGAATTACCAAGAAGGGATTTACTCGAGCTCTATGTTATTGAAAATGGCCTTTATTGAAGAAGGGATTGGTGACAATGAGAAAGCGACTATTTATTTGAGCAAATACTATGATTTGTCACCTAATAGTCAGGCTATTACTAAGATAAAAAGTTTGACTGGACAAGACCTGCTAGTTGGCTATGAAGTGTCTGACTCACAGCGGTTTCTTATATTTATAGTAGAGTATAAAGAATATATCGTGGGAGTTCTCTCAATATTCCTGCTCATATCCGTGATTTCAAATTGGTGGACTGGAAGGAAAATCGATAAACAAGAATCATATTGGCCCACTGTTTTATTGATTATTGTGATTTTTGGGGCCAATAATTTTCTGGAGGGTCCGCGGACAGGATTGATTACAAGCAGTCCTACGTATATTGTCTCGAGGCCTACTGCGGGTGGGGAATTGATAGAGATGGTCGAGCCTGGGCACCGTGTTCGCATAAAATCCAGTAAAGACACTTGGTTTGAAATCGAGTGGAAGGAGAAGCGAGCATATATTAAAAAGGAAAATGTGACGAGACTCTAAAAAAAAAGGCCCCATTTGGGGTCTTTTCTTAGTTTTTAAAGATTCTTAAGTTCAATATTTCGATAATGGACTAAGTCTCCATGATCTTGAAGTGCAATTTTCCCTTTCTTGAATTTGCCAAAGCTGGGCATATTCTTGAACTTACTATTCCTGATTAATGCCTCCCATTCAGGGGTCCACATCGTCGTGCTCAAGGTAGTAGTTCCATTTAGAATGAATTCAAGTTTACCACTATCAGCAATGATTTCTGCTTGATTCCATTCTCCATAAGGTCTAACTCTTTCTTCACTGCTGACGATCAAGTCGTATAGATCACCTGCTCTATGGCTGATGATTTTAGCATCTGGATGACCTTCGTTATCCAGGACTTGCATTTCAGGGCCGGTTTGCCATGGGTATTCATATTCTGCTGTCTCATTGATAAAGAAGATGACACCACTATTGCCATTTTGAGCGATTTTCCACTCGTACTTCAAGTGGAAATTCTCAAATTCTTCATCTGTGATAATATCTCCTCCATCTCCAGTCTGCCATCCATCTTTATTTGCCGCGTCTAAGTAGATGGCTCCATCTTTGATTTTCCAGGCATTTCCGACTTCTCCTCCGCCGTATTTATGCCATCCGCTAAATGACTGCCCATCGAACAGCTTTATCCACTCGGATTGGGTCGGAGTTTTCATTGTTTCTTGCACTTTCGTAGCTTTTTCGCCACTTGAACAAGAAAATGAAAGTCCTATCAACACTGCAAACGCTAATTGACTTTTCAAAATAATTTTATTTCTTTAAAAGCAATACATACCTTATCATATCCTCAGCATCTTCTTCACTAAGGCTCAAATGTGCAGGCATTGGTATTTCACCCCATACGCCTACAGCTCCATTAATTACTCGTTGAGCAAGCATGTTGACATTCTCTTCTGTACTTTCATATTTAGCGGCAACTTCAGCATAGGATGGTCCTACGATTTTTCGAGCTACCATATGACAGGACAAACAATCAGACCCTTTTACTTTCTCGAGTCCTTTTATATATATCGGATCATTTTCGTATTTCTCTTCTAAGGATATCTCCTTTACAGGAACGGAAGCTACTGTCTCATCTACCGTTTCTGTTTTTATTTCTCCACCACCACATGCAAAAGTCAATCCCACTAATGCGATCATTCCAAAATTTAAAGACTTGTTAATTTTCATTTGTTTTCTATTGTTTGAGTTTTAAATGCCTAATATTTTATTGTTAAAAGCTTCGTCAGCGCCAGTTCCGGCGAAATCATCAAAAGCCTTTTCTGTCACTCGAATGATATGCGAATCAATAAATGGTGCGCCTTCTGCAGCACCCTGTTCTGGATGTTTGATTGCGCACTCCCATTCAAGAACTGCCCAGCCATGGTAATTGTATTGGGAAAGTTTACTAAAAATTCCGCTAAAATCAACTTGCCCATCGCCTAATGATCTAAATCTGCCAGCTCGCTCTACCCATCCTTGGTAGCCGCCGTATACACCTTGTTTTCCTGTTGGATTAAATTCAGCGTCTTTGACATGAAACATTTTGATTCGATCATGATAGAAATCAATAAACTGTAAATAGTCTAAACATTGTAGGACAAAATGACTTGGATCGTATAGAATGTTAGCCCGCTTATGTCCTCCAACCTTATCAAGGAACATTTCAAAGGTGATTCCGTCATGAAGATCCTCACCTGGGTGGAGTTCGTAACAGACATCAACGCCATAGGAATCAAATTCATTTAGAATAGGTAGCCAACGCCTTGCAAGTTCTGTAAAACCTGTCTCTACCAGACCTGCTGGTCGTTGTGGCCAAGGATACACGGTATGCCACATTAAAGCGCCAGAGAAAGTAGCATGCGCATTCAATCCCAAATTATTGGAAGCTTTTGCTGCATATTTCAATTGTTGTGTCGCCCATTCGGATTTGCCCTTCAGATCGCCTTTCAAGTTTGCCGGAGCGAATCCATCAAATAACTCATTGTATGCAGGATTTACCGCAACCAACTGTCCCTGCAAATGAGTGGAGAGTTCAGTGATTTCCATTCCCGATTCTTTCACTACACCGGCGATCTCATCTGCGTAGGTCTTACTTTCAGCAGCCTTTTGCAGATCGATCATTCGTGCATCCCAAGATGGGATCTGCACTCCTTTGTAACCAAGATCAGCCATGTAGGTACAAATATTTTTAAGACTATTAAAAGGTGCCGTATCGTCCGCAAACTGTGCTAGAAAAATTGCTGGGCCTTTAATTGTTTGCATGCATGGTGTAAGTTATGAGTTTGATTTTTACTTTTCTACGACGAAGGGGGTCCATTTCAATTCTGAAACAGTACTTTTTAAAACATGTGCAATAAAGGCCATTCCACGGATTCCATCTTCTACTCCCGGATAATCTTCCCATTCTCTTTTTGCCTTTTTTCCTGATTGATCTGCATAGATGCATCGCCCAAAATTCCGATATAGATTGGCAAAAGCCTCTACGTACCCTTCAGGATGGCCTGCTGGAGTTCTGGTATTCTCCTGAGCAAGTGAGCCAAGATAGGTAGTTCCAGCCCGATAAATTTGATCCGGGCCATCAGGCCAACGCACGAGTAGCGTATTATTATCCTCTTGCTGCCATTCTAATCCGCCTTTTTCGCCATAAATTCTGATTTTCAAATTATTCTCTGAACCTGTATCCGTTTGCGAGGCCATAAGGACTCCTGAAGCTCCATTTTCAAACCGCATCAAAACGACTCCATCGTCATCGATTGGTCTTCCTTTAATTTTTATGTATAAATCTGCACAAATGTGAGACACCATTTCACCAGTCACATATTCCACCATGTGGAAGGCATGCGTTCCAATGTCTCCCATACATCCTGCCAGACCATTTCTTTTAGGATCTGTTCGCCACTGTGCCTGTTTGTTATCCTCTGTTTCCAAAAGCTTGTAGAGCCAGCCTTGAGGATATTCCACATAGACTTTTCGGACTTTCCCGATTTTCCCTTCAGCGATCATTTGCTTTGCCTGCTTGATCATCGGATAGCCAGAATAGGTATGAGTCAATAAAAAGCGTTGACCCGATGCTTTCACGATGGCGTATAAAGACTTTGCTTCCTCATAATTGAGCGTTAGTGGTTTGTCTAAAACTACGTGAAAGCCCTTTTGAAGTGCTTTCACTGTAGGGTCATAGTGTATGTTATTTGGTGTCACTATGACTACCACATTGATTCTTTCAGATTTTGGAAGTAGAAGTTCTTTTTCAAACATCTCATCATAGCTATCATACACTCGTGATGGATCCAGCATCAGCTCCTCACCGCGAAGTTTAGATTTTTCTGCATTAGAGCTAAAGGCCCCGGCAGCGAGCTCAAACATCCCGTCCATCAAGGCTCCATTCAAGTGAATGGCACCAATAAAAGATCCGGGTCCACCACCGATTAATCCTATCTTTAATTTTTTTGGGATAAGCATAGTTAGAAAGACTTTATTCGATTCTAAAAGTATAATTAATCTGATTATCCGCAATGATGCCAGTGATCTCTTTTTCTTTGCTTACCTAGCTGACTTGCCTATGACGCCCGATAGCGATCGGGAGAAGTACCGGCAATACTTGTGTTTGCCATGTGTTCAGTCTCTTTTTACTTTCTATTGGGGCAATTAGAATAGCATATTAATTAATTTTTACCTGATAACTCATCTAAAATTTAGCGAATCGAGCTATTAAATTTTTAATAGCATTAGAAGGTTATAAGTGGATTTTACAAAATTATTTTTCTTGTTTAATAATTAAGGCAAATTAACAACTTAAAATCTAACAAAAAATCTAGACCCTAATGTTTGGGAGGACTTAACTCTTGGGTTATTCCATACCCTCTTTGATGAATTTGGGTATTGGGACCTGTCTTTCGCTCATGATGTCAGCGCAGTCTTTTATCTGAAGCAGAGTATATGACGATGTTTTTTTAAGATGCTAATATTCTGGCTGAAGACTGAGCTATGTTATTGGTATTTTCTACTCAGTTATTCAGATATATCATTCTCCTTTCTAGCACAGCATTGACTGCTGACCGATATTTTAATGCGCAGCGGACCGTAGAAGTGATTCACCTGATTCGAGTACACGGAGCATGTTACGATTTCTTCGTTACAGATGGGCAGATTTAAACCGATTCTCATGCCGGTGCCAAATTCAAAACTTCAGCACAAGGATCAATTACTTTGACAACCTGTGGAATAGGAATGCGAATTGGCTTTTAGCCAGTGGGATTGATTTCCAATTACTTCCTCGATTTAACCGGTAATCATGATTGAAAATTAATTTGGTTGATTCCTTCTGGGATTTCTGTAATGGTTTTGTTATTTTTCGATCCCCTTTTCAAAAATGAGAAAATTAACTCACCTCAATAAACCCTTATGACCAAACCTATTGATACCGGAAGGAGAGATTCCTTCAAGAAAGTTCTTTTAGGAGGAGCTGCTTTTAGCGCACTGACTTCCTTAGATTTTAAGAAAGAAAAGTCAAACATGCTCAAAGGAAATATTAATCATGGAGTTTGTGCATGGTGTTTTCGCGATTACACACTCGAAGAGCTTTGTGTAGAAGTAAAGAAGATCGGTGTCAAAGGAATTGATTTGATCGGACCTGGTAATTGGGAGATCCTTAAAAGACATGGGATTCACTCTTCCATGTGTAATGGTGCGGAGATTAGCTTAGTAGATGGATTTGGAGAAATCAAATTTCATGATCAGTTAGAAAAAAATTACGCTAATTTAATACCTTTAGTTGCTCAAGCTGGATATACCAATCTCATTTGTTTCTCAGGTAATCGAAGAGGAATGGACGATGAGACTGGACTGAAAAACTGTCAAGCTGGATTGGAGCGGATTATTCCTATAGCTGAAAAGCATGGCGTAATTATTCAAATGGAATTACTCAACAGTCGAGTAGATCACAAAGACTATCTATGTGATAAATCTGCATGGGGAGTCGAGTTGTGTAAGCGGATTGACAGCGGAAACTTTAAACTGCTTTTCGATATCTATCACATGCAAATCGATGAGGGAGATCTCATTAGAAGTATTCGAACAAATCATCAATATTTTGGCCATTACCATACTGCAGGTAATCCTGGAAGGAATGAGTTGGACGCTAATCAGGAGATTAACTATACCTCGATCATGCAAGCGATCGTGGATTCAGGATATAAAGGATACGTCTCTCACGAGTTTATTCCGAAATCTGCAGATAAGATGGGATCATTAGCACAGGCTGTAGCTGTTTGTGATGTATAAATTAAAATAAACCAAAAAAACCAATTTATGGCGAATCAATCGTACGATGCAATTGTAGTGGGGTCGGGAATTAGTGGCGGTTGGGCTGCTAAGGAGCTGACCGAGAAGGGGCTGAAAGTATTGCTTCTCGAACGTGGTCCGAATGTGGAACACATCAAAGATTATAAGACCGCAACTCTTCCTCCTTGGGAAGTGCCTCATCGTGGAAGAAGAACGCAGGAACAATTAGAAAATCATCCAAACTTGAGAAGGGATTACGTACTCAATGAGCTCAATCTTGATTGGTGGGCACACGAAGACGAATCACCGTATGTGGAGGAAAAGCCCTTCACTTGGTTTAGAGGATATCAAGTAGGAGGTCGTTCGTTACTTTGGGGACGTCAATCTTACCGATGGGCGGACGTTGATTTTGATGCAAATGCCAAAGAAGGAATTGCAGTAGATTGGCCGATCCGTTATAAGGACATAGCACCTTGGTATAGCTATGTGGAGAAGTTTGCAGGAGTTTCCGGTTCCAAAGATAATCTAGCGATACTGCCTGATGGCGAGTTTCAGCCACCTATGCCGATGAACTGTGTTGAAAAAGATGCAGCAGCTCGAATTAAAGCGCATTATAAAGGTTCACGAACTTGGACAATAGGTCGACCTGCAAATATCACACAGCCACTTCCAGGACGTGTAGGCTGTCAGTACAGAAACAAATGCTCATTGGGCTGTCCATTTGGAGGCTACTTCAGTACGCAGGCTTCAACTTTGCCAGCTGCTGTAGCTACCGGAAATCTAACATTGAGACCTTGGTCAATTGTAAGGAAACTTATATACGATAAGGATACTCAGAAAGCCACTGGAGTAGAAGTACTGGATGCAGAAACGAATCAGACGATAGAATACGATGCGAAAATCATCTTCCTATGCGCCTCTTCCTTCAATTCTACTGCTATCCTGATGAGATCTGCCACAGATATCTGGCCAGGTGGATTGGGGAGCGCCTCTGGGGAGCTTGGACATAATGTAATGGATCACCACTTTAGACTTGGAGCCAATGGTCAGATGGATGGCTACGAAGATAAGTATTACTTCGGGAGACGCCCAACAGGACTTTATATCCCAAGATTCAGAAATCTTGATGGTGAAAAGCGTGATTACATCAGAGGATTTGGATACCAGGGCGCTGCCAGCAGAAGTGGATGGAACAGAGATGTCGCCGAGTTGAATTTTGGCGCACCCATGAAAGATGCTTTGACAGCTCCAGGGCCTTGGAGTGCCGGATTTACCGCATTCGGAGAGATTCTCCCTTATCATGACAACTTAATCAAGCTGAGTGATACGGTGAAGGATAAGTGGGGAATGGAAGCTTTGGTCATAAATGCAGAGATCAAAGCAAATGAAATTAATATGCGTAAAGATATGATGTCTGATGCAGCCGAGATGCTGGAAGTTGCCGGATTCAAAGATGTCAAAACATATGATGCTGGCTATACTTTTGGCCAGGGTATTCACGAGATGGGAACTGCAAGGATGGGAAGAGATCCAAAAACTTCGGTATTGAATGGTAATAACCAAGTGTGGGATGCGAAGAATGTTTTTGTAACTGATGGAGCTTGTATGACTTCTGCCGCAGCGCAGAATCCTTCTTTGACTTACATGGCTCTGACAGCCAGAGCAGCGGAATTTGCAGTAGAAGAATTGAAGAAGCGAAACCTTTAATCTAAAAACGACAAGACTATGACTATGAATAGAAGAGACGCGCTGAAAAGCGTCATGGCAATGATGGGAGGTACGATGGTCGGTGCTACGGCTTTCTTGACAGGTTGCGCCCCTGAATATCAAATCGAAGGTCTAAACTTCAGTCCTGAGGATATTGCTTTTTTGGATGAGATAGGAGATACTATAATTCCACAGACAGATACACCCGGAGCGAAGGCAACAGGAATCGGAGCCTTTATGGTGATGATGGTCTTGGAGACTTATGATGCAGTCCAACAGAAGGTATTTGTTGATGGGTTGAATATGATCCGAAAGGATTTCAAATCAATCAAAGATTCTGACTTCGTTGAAGCTTTACAAGAAGATCGATTAGCCTATCTAAATGCTATGAATGATCAATTCAAAACCAGTAAAGGGGAAGAAGCCAAAGTGGTTGATATGCTGAGAGACTTGACCGTTCTGGGTTACTTCACTTCAGAGATCGGAGCAACTCAAGCCTTGACTTATGTTGAGGTTCCGGGCAAATTTGAAGCCTGTATTCCTTGGAGCGAGTCTGACAAAGCCTTCGCGACTTAGGACTAATCCAATCCAAACAAAAGCCTGCTTCAGAAAGAAGCAGGCTTTTTTTATTCCTAAAATTTTTGTCAGACTCTTGAAGATTTTATTGATCCGTCGCGTTTTTTGAGCTGAAATTTCTGAAAAGAAGAAGATATAGTACCAGAAAAATCAAAACCAAATGTGCCACTTCAAACTGTGCCCAAATCTGTGACCTGTTGATTAGTGATTTTGCTTTTACCACTAATTTTTCACCTTCTACAAGTTGAATGTCCGATAGGCTTTCAAGGTCTTTTCGAGCATCAGAGATTCTGGAGTCATAGCGCTTCACTTGTTCAATATTTACACCCGACGAGTCCGTATACAGCAACTCATAACTACTAATATTTAAGTCATTTTCTATGATCTTTTTGAAATCAGCCAAATAAACCCCTTCTTTATTGGTGAGGTTAGTTTGCTCGAAGTCGGAAATTATTGAAAGGATTTCATCTTCATTTTTAGTTATTTCTTTGATAATATCGCCATAATCAAAGTTTATATTGCAGTGATCAACTAGCTCCTGAATAACAAAAAGTTTTTCTGATATATCAAATATGTAGCCTTTCACTACTAGCCGGTCGTTGTAGACTTCTGAGAATGCTTTACTGATTTCTTTGAAAGATGAACGCTCAATTAGATTTTTAGCATAGATTAATAATAAGAGCAAGCTAACAATTATCAGTGCTCTAATTTTTTTTCGTTTACTGAACGAGTCCTCCATCGGTTGTTTGTTTTGCTTACTAGTTTGGGATTCTAATAAAGAACCTTTAAAAGATAAACCAAAAAAAAACTGAGATTAAGTCATCTTAATTTTCCTCTAATTTCACTAGTTGGACTAGGTCTGGTTGGTTGAAAAAATCAAGATTCCGGCTTTTTATCAAAAATTCGTACGTAATCGATTTCCATCCGCTGTGGCCAGATCGAAGTATCAATGCCTTTTTCCCCTCCCCAGTTTCCTCCTACGGCTATATTCAAGATCAGGTGGAAAGGATGATCGAAAGGCCATTCGGCAGTAGATTTATCTGAATTAGTAAAAGTGAAGTACACCTCACCATCGATATAAAAGTCAATTTTATCGCTTTTCCAATCTATCGCATACGAATGGAACTCTGTGTTGAAATCTGGAATAGATCTCACTTTACCTACATCTGTGCCGATCGAGTGGTTGAAAGCTTCTGTATGCACTGTACCATGAATTACTGAAGGATCAAACCCCACATGTTCCATGATGTCTATTTCACCACTTTTTGGCCAACTTCCATAGGGACTTGTTTCAGAAAGCATCCAGATTGCAGGCCAGGTTCCGACGCCTTCGGGTAGTTTTGCTTTTATTTCAAAATAGCCATAAGTCCAAGCTGCCTTTCCTTTAGTGACTATTCTTGCAGATGTATAGCCTTTAGGTCTGTTAATATCCGCATGAGCTTCGATAATTAGTATGCCATTCTCCACACGAGCATTTTTCAGCTCATCAGTGTAATACTGAAGCTCATTATTTCCCCAGCCATTATCACCGATGTCAAAACTCCACTTGGAAGGATCCGGAGGGCCGTTTTGATCAAATTCATCTGCCCAGATTTGAGTTGGAATTTTAGTTTGTTGGGCTTGAAGGGAAGCGAGGCAGATCAATAGGCCACACGATAGGAGCAGTGTTTTCATGGGTTCAATGTAGGCAAGAAAAGTCGAAGGAAGAAGTGTAAGACTTCCACCATTAAAAATCAAATTGAGGGGTAAATGGAAAATTTAGCACTTTTCATGAAGAAGAGAATTTCATTTTAAAAGTCATAGTTCCCAGTCAATTAGGTTCTAAAAATATGCCTAAAAATAATTGTTTTAAGCGCTTTGGAATTGCTAGAGAATTTTGATCTTTAACAAGATTAGTCTCAATATCTCAACTTTTAACTCGATATGATTTCTATGAAAATTAAGCATTTACCTTCTATTTTACTGCTAACAGTTTTGTCAGGTCTTTCCCTTTCAGGCTTTAGCCATAAGTCATCGGACTATTCCGCAGCTCTTCCTTTTGTGCCAGAAAGCTCGTCTCTTTTCCTACAGTCGATTGATCCCTATCCAGGGAGAGAATCAGCTACATCTAGTAAGAATGAATTTTGGGAGACAACTCTAAAAGCTAATGACACGACTTCAAAAGCTCTTCAGACCTATTCCAAATTTGATTTTATTCCTGGGGAAAAAGTGATCGCTTTGGAGGATTTCAGCGAAATAAGTTTGGGTGATTTTCCGCTAGAATGGAATACTAATTCATCAGCGGAAATAGTTAGGATGGGGAATGACCCTACTAAGTGGTTTTCAATGACCAAGGATGGGTTTTTCCAGCCAGAGTTTATTACAGATATGCCCGAGAATTTTACCATAGAATTTGATTTGATTACACGATATCGTAGTTCAAATATTTTAGAATATAGCTTCCAACTCGCTTCCTCTAAAAACCCCTCTAGCGAACTGGCTGAAAATTATGTTGCAAATTCTTTTCGACTCGGTTGGCTTGGCTGCAATGAAGCAGCTAGCTTTTTTGTCTTAGAAAATGGAGAAACGATCAACAGCAATGATGGATTGGCTGTCAAAGAATTTATTTGTGCAGGGGAAAATTATGAAATACCTGAAAAAGTAAGAATATCCATTTGGAGACAAAAAACAAGGCTTAGAATTTATGCCAATCAAAATAAGATTGTAGATATCCCGAAAGCCTTGAAAACAGATTTGGATTACAATGTTTTTAAATTTGGGGCATCTTACATGAATTTTTCAACTCGTGACGATTTAGATAAATTTATGGTAAGTAATATTCGCTATGCGGTAGGTGCCGCGGATACACGCAGTAAGCTGCTAACCGAAGGAAAATTAGTTACAAGAGGGATTTTATTTGATTCTAATTCTGACGTCATCCAACCAGGTTCTTTTGGAGTACTCAAAGACATTGCCTCTGTACTCAATGATAATCCAACCCTGAGGATTCAGATTATTGGTCACACCGATAGTGACGGCGAGCCAGCAGCTAATTTGCTCCTTTCCCAAAAAAGAGCGGCGGCAGTCAAAAAAGCGCTCAGCGAGGAATTTAAAGTGGACTCTGGGATGATGGAGACAGATGGAAAAGGTGAAAGTGAGCCAACTGAGCCAAATACCACTACAGCTGGAAAGGCTAACAACAGAAGGGTGGAATTTATCAAGCTATAAACCGTAAAACTTTGGTTTTTCATTTAGAGGTACAACATAAGAGCTTCGATTTTCAATGAATTTGTAAAACCTCTGGATTCTTTCAAGGACTTCAGATGTTTTTTTGTCTGATATTGATGAGATGTCTGAAACTGATTTCACTTGGATGAACAGGCAGCAACTTTAGAGAAAAACAGGTTTTCTAGGATGTATCGTAGGGCATATAATCACTTAGGATTCAAAATGAGAATCAACAAATAGTTCGAAATTGATGTATTATTTACCACTTCATTTTCAATCGTCTAGGCATAATTCGTATTTTAGCAACGTATATAAACCCAATTCACATGGCATACTATCATCGTCTCGGTACGATCCCCCCCAAGCGGCATACACAATTCCGCCAACCCGACGGCAGTCTTTATAAAGAAGAAGTGGTGAGTTCAAAAGGTTTTTCGGGAATCTACTCCACCATGTATCATATCTACAATCCGAACGAGGTTAAGTCAATCGGAGAGCCAAAGCCTTTTGACTGGAAAGTAGCCAAGGCCTATGGATTGAACCAAACTCATCTCAAAACTTCCGGAATAGGAATCACAGGTGAAGATTACCTGAGTGCTCGTCGAATCCTGATGATGAACTCTGATGTGATGATGGGAATCTGTACTCCAAAGCAGCGGAAGATGGACTATTTCTTCAAAAATGCGGATGGAGATGAGCTGATCTACATTCACGACGGCGAAGGGGTAATGTATTCTCAATTTGGAGTCTTGGAAGTACGGAAAGGAGACTACATCGTCATCCCTCGGACCACTATCTACAGATTCGAATTTAAAGAAGAAGGACCTCTGAGACTGTTGGTCATTGAATCCAAAGGGCCAATCGAGACCGTGAAGCGCTATCGAAATGAGGTCGGGCAGCTGCTTGAAAACTCCCCCTATTGTGAGCGAGACATTCGTACACCACATGAGCTGAAAGCAGAAAAAGAAAAGGGAGATTACCTGATCCAGATCAAAAAGCAAGGGATGCTTCACCAGTATACTTATGGGCATAGCCCCTTGGATATCGTGGGTTGGGATGGTTACTTGTATCCTTATGCCTTATCGATTTACGACTTTGAGCCAATTACTGGACGGATTCATCAGCCACCACCAGTTCACCAAACTTTCCAGGCTTTCGGCTTCGTGATTTGTTCTTTTGTGCCAAGATTATCTGATTACCATCCACTTTCTATTCCTGCACCCTACAATCACTCAAATATTGATTCGGATGAAGTGTTGTACTATGCTGAGGGGGAATTTATGAGTCGAAAGGGAATCGATAGAGGTTCATTTACCATTCATATGGGCGGCTTGCCACATGGTCCTCATCCGGGAACAGTAGAGAAATCCATCGGAGCTAAAGCGACTAATGAATATGCGGTGATGCTTGATACCTTCAAATCCTTAGAAATCACAACCGATGCATTGGATTTTGTGGATGAAAAATACCCGATGAGCTGGACGGAATAGGATGAATTAATTCTTTAGATAAAATAAATTCGATTCAACATCAGGATTATCAATTTGGTGAATAATATTTTTGAAATAAATATCGCTGATTATTAGATAATTAAGTTAGTTTTTGAATTACTATTTTTAGTGGAAGTAAATCAAGGGTCATTTAACAGCAAATTATTCAAAAAATTTCTTAACCAACTCAGTTAATATTTACAGTAGCTTATGTTGACACTGTGAACAAATTAATGCTCTAGGAATGCCGCTAAGACATTTTATTGATATTTATAATGAACATACTACTCCACAATATGCGGTATGTGCGGGTGCTGGGGAAGACTGCATTGGTGGTGATGTAAAAGATTATTCATGCCCATTTGTTCCGATTCTTACTTAACGTAAAAAACAATTTTAGGGAGGAGGTCTCTCCTCCCTAATTATTTAAACTGGGCTCAAGATGAGAATGTATGTAGTTTTAAGCTTTTTTTTTATTAGCTGCTCATCAGCTTATCAAGATAAAGTGATCGTTCCTGCTATCAATAATTTGTCATATCAAATTAAATTGGTGGACAGTCTGAATGTAGCGTTGGGCGAGTTTGTATATACATCGTATTCAAAACACCAAATTTGGGAAGATTCCTTGTTTTTTGGTTTATCGCCTGGGGCAGAACCAAATACTATCAGTGTTTTTGATCTGGAGAATGAGCAATTTGTAAAGAAAATAAAAATTGATCGAAATTTTTTTAAAAGTGATATATCTTCATTTTACGTTCACAATCCAGACAGTATTTATTTTTTTTCATTCCAATCAAAAAATATTTATTTAATAGATAATAACGGAGACAAGGTAGATGAGTGGGAGATTTCTTTCAAAGATAAAAATCCTTTTGGTGAGGCAGATTTTATGTTTCCAACGTTCGTGATGTATGA
>Ga0222706_1000034_pt1 | contig 71022 bp, 60 predicted proteins | sample AntAcemetage1572_FD_179829 | JGI IMG/M metagenome (GOLD analysis project Ga0222706, IMG submission 179829) | Saline water microbial communities from Ace Lake, Antarctica - #1572 | ecosystem: Environmental > Aquatic > Non-marine Saline and Alkaline > Saline | place: Antarctica: Ace Lake...
AATCTATACGTGTTGTCACTGCGCTTGTCCGTAAAAGCAATAAATGTATTATATGCTATAACGATGATGCGTTGATTAAAGTAATTGATAAATTAATTTAACAACTATTTGCTTTGCGTAAGTCCTAATTATAACACTATGTGCCGCACAAGAACCGAGCTTGGAAGCGCTTGTACGTATTTATACTACATCTGATACAACACCGGAAACTGGCTTCAGCTTTCAATTTCTTACGGTGAAATAGGGCAAATCACCTTCTCTCTTGCGCCACAATCTCGGCACCCGAACAGCCTCGCCCAGTCTCCCCCGCCAGCTGCCCCGCTGCGCGTCATCTCCGCTCCCAATTCTTAGCCCCCAGTCGAATTGCCTCCTTGTAGGCAATTCGTATCACATTTGCTGTGCGTATCAGCCTATTTCATTCGTTTTTATTCACGTCACAGATGTATCAATATTGTCATCTTGTGACGGTATGTAAGGCATTTCGCCGCTTACAACACCATTTCGACCGCCCATTTCTCTTTCTTGCCACTGGTCGCACGACAGAAACATCCCGTCTCTCCCTGAGCTTTTGACCTTTTTGGATGGCCTAAAGTCCCGGTCCATTGATGCCGACAAACCTCATGCCAGCCGACCATCAAGCGCCATACAGGCCACCGCCGTCCGATATACCCATGACATTTTGAATGATTGATATGAAACCCACCAAAGCCATCCCTCCAATGGCAAAGCAAGTCTTTGTAACCACACATCGGTTTGCTGCCCTTACAGCTGTTGTCACGCTCAGCGCCTGCGGCGGTGGTGCTGATGCACCAATCTCTGCAGCTGCTTCGGAAGATATGGCACGGTTTGCCGAGAGGTCTGTGCTCGATTCCCAATCAACCAGAGCTTTTGCACTTGCGCTCACGTCTGCACCAACTTCAGAACCCATAAATTGGGTCAAGACGGCTGGCGAAAACCAAAGCTTTTCTGTAAATGAAGCAACAGAAGTTCGGTACGGTGTTGGGACGACATGGATTCAACGAAACCTGACTGGGACTGTCAACTGCACAAACAGCTTCTTTGGCAGTGATCCTGCTTTGGGTATTGCCAAGATTTGCGAAATATTACCGGCATCAGTGACTGCTACTTGGGTCAAGGCGGCTGGCGAAAACCAGACGTTTGGCGTCGATGCACCAACAGAAGTTCGGTACGGTGTGGGGACAACATGGATTCAACGAAACCTGACTGGGACTGTCAACTGCACAAACAGCTTCTTTGGCAGTGATCCTGCCGCTGGCGTTGTTAAGGCCTGCGAAATTTTTATGGTGCCTGTCATCGGTTCTGTACCCGCACCAGCGCCAGCGCCAGCACCCAGTATTTGGACCAAGGCGGCTGGCGAAAACCAGACGTTCAATGTCAATAAAACGACGGAAATTCGGTATGGTGCAGGAGCCAAGTGGATTCAACGCAGCCTGAATGGGACCGTCTCCTGCTCAAATAGCTTCTTCGGTAGTGACCCTGCCGCTGGCGTTGTCAAGTCCTGCGAAATACTGACAGACTCCGTCATCGGGTCAGCTCCATCACCTGCTCCCAGCCCAGCCCCAATTCCATTACCAGCGCCAGCGCCAAGTCCTGCTCCTGCTCCAGTCGCCGTCAACCCTTTCAATTGCGACACGGGTGCCATCACCTGCCTGGAAATCACCTCCACTGGCACCGCTGCACAAGCCAGCTTGCCCGTCACCTTCGGCCAGCCATTCAAAGCCGGCGACTGGCAGGCCAGCACCCAAGGCTTGGTCGCCAAAGTAGACGGCGTGGCTGTGCCGGTGCAAACCGACGAAACCTCATCCCACCGCGACGGATCCACCCGCTTTGCCATCGTGAGCGCCCAGCTCAACAACCTCGCGCCTGGCCAGACCAAAATCCTCAACCTCTACACCAGTACCAAGTCCTCGTCTGCCCCCGTCGTACCTGCCAATCCCGACTGGAACCTTGAGGTGGAAACGCAAGTTTTCGATGCCAGCGGCAATGTCACCGCCACCTTGATCGCGCAGCCTCAGACTCAGCTGGTGGCCCAAATCGCCAGCAACAGCGGTCGCCGCTTGAGCGGCACAGTGGCCTCTGAATACACCGTGGTCACCGATTTCAAAGACAAGGCCACCGGCGCCCGCCACCCCCACTTGAGCGTCCGTTTCCACACCCGGTTGGTTGACGGCGGCGCCCGCATCCGCACCGACGTGGTGATGGAAAACACCCGCACCTGGACCAACGCGCCCGGCAACATCACCTATTCCATGGTGGTCAAGCGCAACGGCACCACGCTGCACAGCCAGCCCAAGTTCACCCACTACCACCACGCCCGCTGGCACAAGGTGGTGTGGAGCGGAAGCAGCACAGAGCCCCAGGCACGGGTGCGCCACCACATGGCCTATTTCATGGCAAGTCGCGCGGTATGGAACTACAACCTAGCCGTGACGATTCCAGAATCGAATTTAGCTGATTCCTACAATGGCCTGCAGAAGGCACGCGCAGATCAGGCAGCATTAGGACCGATGGGTAATACTTTGCTGGTGGAGTATTTCCCCCAGACTGGAGGTCGCGGCGAGATTGGCCCCTATCCTGTCTGGACTGTTAATTATCTCTTGAGCCAAGATCCACGAGCATTAGAAGTGATGCTTGCTGTAGCCGATACGGCAGGCTCAGTCCCTATCCACTACCGCGATGAAGCTACCGACTCATCTATCGATATCGATCGCTACCCAACGGTTTCTAGCAACGAAGCGTGGTCAACGCCCAAGCTGCCATCAGTGGTTAACGGGAGCACGATCTGGTCTGCAGACATTGCACACCAAGGCTCTTACGCCTACGTGCCTTATCTGGTATCGGGAGACATTTTCTACCAAGACGAAATGATGTTTTGGGCTGCATGGAATGCAATCAAGCCAAACCCGGCTTACCGAGGAGCGGGACTAGGCCTTGCAAAGGACAATCAGGTGCGGGGCCAAGCCTGGGCAATGAGGGCCATGGGAGAGGTTTACCGCGCTCTGCCAGACAACCATCCACGTAAAAATCATTTCAGCGCTAGGCTCACCACCAACCTTGACTGGTATGCCAACGAGTACCCGCGCAATCCTTCTGGCCGAACTCTCTTTCCTCTCAATGCGATTCCAAAACCTGATGAGCCACACCTAACCAGCGCATGGCAGAACGACTACATGGGTATCGTTTTTGCGCAGCTAGCAGAGAATGGAGACCCAAAAGCTAGCGAAATATTAAACTGGATCAGCAGCTTTAATCTAGGTCGATTCAACTCCGCAGCGTCAGGCTTTTGCACAGCAGATGCGGCTGGCTATTATTGGAGAATTTTGGACAGTGTGAAAGCACCGATTCGTTCGTGGAGTGCGCTCTACCAAGAAAACTTTCCTGGAGCCTCATGTGATTCAACTCGCCCAATAGAGGGTTATCCAGACAGGGCGGGCGGGTATGCGGCGAGTGCACGCGCCATGATGGGGGCCGCCTCCAATGCGGGCGTAGCCAGCGCTCGGGACACGTACAACAAGTGGGTTTCAACGACACCAAAGATGGATGCGGATATGCAAACAAACCCTACTTGGGCTATTGTTCCTCGCCCGTGAAACCTGCGACTGTGAAATTTAACGCTCGGCCTGAATCTAAGAAAACTCATCTGCGAGACACTCAAATTCAGGCGAGCGGAAACCGGAGTTGCTAAAATCCGCCACGATACAATCCGATCAGTTCTCGATCTGAAAGTATTTCAGTTTGCTTCTGGCCAAAGAAAAAAAAGCCGCCTGCACCATCCAGAGAAGATCGAGAGTTTCGAGTGAAGTGGTCCAACAATTTGAGTGGCACCGAAAGAATAATTCCCAGTAAATTTGCAAATCTACGGTAATTATGATTGTTCGAGAAACTCAGCAAGAGTGATCTCAAAGACAATCCCGCAACAGCACCTGGGCCCACTGCCATTCCGCTAAGATCTTCGTGAAATCTTCGGAACAAGCGACGGTGCCCCAGCAGCGTGTACCGGGTAAAGTCATAAGCGCCCATGTGCACTGGCTGGAGGAAAGGGGTCACTGCAAACACTTTCCCCGTTGAATTTAAAACCCGCCATATTTCACCAACGACACGTGGTGGATCAACCACATGCTCCAACACAGCAATCGCCAAAACCATATCAAAATTACCATCGCTAAACGGAAGATCGTGTGCATCCACAACAGCACTTAAGCCACTTGAAAAGGCCACGTCTGTGTACACAAATTCGGCATTTTGTGAATAGCGCACCACCCCAGCACCGATGACCAATATCTTCGGTCGGTAGGCACCCATACAGATGATTTTTAGTGCCGCATCTACATCGAATACATCAGACCGAACACCAAATTCAGTCAGTACGTGAACAGCTCGGCGATAGGCCAAACGCAATCCCGATGAGCGGTCGAAACTGCTGCCATAACTGGCACCCTCATAAGAGGACGGCTCTTCAAAATCAGCCGCAGCAAATACGCTGTTTTCATCATTGATCAAGACAGGAACGCCGTTCACAACCGAATAGCAATGGTTGCAGTCTTTGCAACACAAACCGTTCTCGCGATACTCCAAAAAACATTCGTGGCATCGAGGGCAACAAAAAGAGAGGCTTCCAAGAATCTGTTTTTTTTGCATCAGGGGCTCCGTTCTTATCTGAGCAGACCCAGGTTTTTCCATGGCTGCAAATGTGAGTACAAGACCAACGTATGAGAAATGTATCGGTATTGTTCAGGTTAAGTGTTGATGGCTTGCGAGACAGCAGGCTGAACGGGGTACATCGGATTTGGTCGCGCTGGCCGCATTCCCAGACATCAGCCGACGCGGTACAAGGCAGTTCGGCAGGACGTTGGTTACCCCCCGCCTCAGCACCTACTTTGTATCCACGCATGGGGCTTCTCCTAAGAACGGCTGCGATTAAACCGCGACCCAATAGCGAGGAGCAATGAAAAATACCGCAGCCTTGGCTTAATTTTTTCAGCCTTCTGTCTTTCTGAATCTCGAATCGCCATAAACCATTCTCTTGCGACTTCCACAGGTGAAAATTCGCTTGCCAAAGACTGACGAGCATTTTTTCCAACCCTCTCGCGGGTGTTTGGATCAATCAACTTAACCAAAGATTTTTTGAATTCATCTAATGATGCAGCGAAAATAACATTTTCGTTGTGATTACCAATAGATTGGTAACTGGATATTGGTGTAGCAACACAAGGCATGCCAAGTGCGAACATCATGGTCAGTCTGTTGGCCGATTTCGTTTTAAACCACTCGCCCTCAGGGATTGGAATTATCACCAAGTCGCAGGCAAGTATATCGTCCACGACGCTTTCCTCACGCCACTGGCGCGTGAAGCTTGGGCCTATAGAAATCGTTTCAAAGCTGAATTTTGATTTAACGGTCGCATTAAGTTTTAGACCTTTAATAAAATCAAAAATGAATGGTCCATAGTTCTGATGACCCAGCCAAGCGACTTTAATGCGACCCGGCTCTATTTGCAAATAACTTCTCTTGTATTTTTCAATGGGAACTTCGACCATATCGCGAATAACTCTTGCACGCTGTATTTTTAGTTCGTCACAAAGGGTATCGGTTGGCAGGATGGTCAGATCAAAGTAGCGATCATAAGCAAATTGATATCTGTCACAACGCACACATATGCAAACCATCCCCCTTGCTCTCACGAGCATTGCAAGCTGTGTCGATATCCATTCCGGTCCTTCAAAAATTACGTGGGTATACTGACCACGAAAAATCTCAATTGCCGTTGCAAAAAATTGATGCGATATGGATGACTTGCAGTGGTTAAAGTTACTCGCAACCAAAGATGACTTCACCTTCATTCGCAAAAACTGTTCGTGTATGAGATAACCTTGCAGACGACTTGATGCTGTATTTCTATCGCCACCTAAAACCCATGCAACATTCAGGTTCGATTGACTGCTGGCTGGTGTATGTTGTACATTGTTTGTCATAGGTACCTCTTTTTGCTACCCCAAAATATGCAAATGCCTCGCATGCGTATTGTCAGCCTGCTTCAAGCGACACAGGCAAGAAATAGGTAGCGTGAATACTGACATAAAAGTCATGCAAGTTCAAGTTCAACGCATCTCAAGCATGAAGCCAAATATGACGTTAGTCAAACCAAAGCGGGCTCCAAAGCTTGAGATTCAGGCCTGCGGCCAGCAGATCGTCAGCTTATACCAAAAATCGGTGTACACTAGTACGTAAGTCGTAATTTTAGCGACCTCTTGGTCATATGATCGCTTAGGAAACGCGTCCGTGTGCGGTGTGGCCTTGTCAAGATCCTGAATCCGTGAGCTCAAGTCTATAAAACAAGCAATTTTCCTTGAAAATCAACAACTTAGACAAGAAATGAGTCGCACCCTGCGGTGAAAGATGAAAATCCTGTAAGCTGTTGATTTATATAGAAAAACAGTGAAAATTGTACGGCGAACTCACGGATCCAGGAAGATGAGAAGCAAAGGGCGTATACCGAGGGAGGAAGGCACACAAGATACCCGTTTTGGACTCGTGCACGCATGACGGTAGGTTGTGAAGAGCACTCCCAAGGCATTTTAAAATTCTCATCTATCTCAATCGTGCGCAGAAAAATCGCCTACCAGTTTTTGGTCAGCAACATTTCACTGGTTGCGAATTTCGTGCTGACAGTGGTACTCGCACGGCTGCTGACGCCTGAGGATATCGGTATTTTCTCGATGAGCGCTGTCTTGGTGGCGATTGCGCATGTCTTTCGCGACTTTGGTGTCAGTTCCTTTCTTAAGCAAGAGCGGGAAATTACCCCAACCATTCTCAGCGGTTCGATCGGATTGCTTGCAGCCTCTTCTTTCGGTATGGCGGCCTTGCTCTACTTTTCCAGCAATCTTTGGGCTGACTTTTTTGGTGAGCCTCGGGTTGCAGACGTTATTAAAGTACTGGCAATTGGGTTTGCCTTTATTCCACTTGGGGCTGTTCCGCAAGCCCTGCTGATGCGAGAAATGGATGTACTGAAGTCATCTTGGGTAACACTTTTTAGCACAGGAATTTATTTTATTGTCTCAATTACGCTGGCTCTTGCACACTACGCCCACATGACCATGGCGTGGGCTAATTTAATCAATATTATTGTGACTGGGATTGCATACAATTTGGTCCTTGGAAAATCTACCTCGTGGATTCCCACCACCCATCACTGGAAAAAGATTTCGACTTTTGGGTCGGGAAATTTGCTTGCCTCTATCATCAAGTCGATTGACAATGCAATACCAGATGTGACACTTGGAAAATGGAGCACTGCAAGCAATGTTGGATTGTACAGCCGCGCAAATTCAACGGTTAACATGGTGGCAGCGCTAATCAATCCAACCATCTATTTTTTCGCTGTTCCTTATTTGGCGAAAGCACACCATGCACAAGGTGATATCAGCAAAGAATTTTTGCGGGGTGATTCGATTATTGTCTGCTTGCTTCTTCCGCCCCTTATCGGAATTGCAATTCTGGCCCAGCCCATTGTTTTGTTTCTTTATGGTGCAAAATGGATGCCGGCCGCTGAGGCTGTACCTTGGCTTTGCTTGGCTGCTGGCGTCTCCACATTGTTCAGCGTCACTGCGTACGCAGTTACCAGCAAAGGGAAGCCATACGCGATAGTTCCAGCTCTGCTGATGACTGTATTGGCAAAGTTTATATCTATTTGGTTATTTTTTGATGGTTCTTTAGCTGGATTCGCAAAGGCAATTGCCATTGGCCAGCTTGCTGGACTTCCTTTATTTGTATGGGTCAACTGGCACTATCTCAACGTGCAACCCGTTGCCTGGCTTTTAAATGTGCTGCGCCCTTTGCCAATCTGGCTTTTGGTGGCTCTTTCTATGCTGTCAATCCGACACCTACTTCCAGCGGATACGGCTCCCTTGACTGTTCTCACGCTGTCTGGCGGGGTGATGGTCGTGGTCACAGCATCAGGATACTTGATAAGTCGGCTAGCCATTCGCGAAGAGTTGATTTTTGTTTACCAAAAAGTCTTCAAGGGACAGACATGAACGCTCTAAATGCAGAAAATTGTCCAGTTCTCACCATTGTTATCCCAACTTACAATAACGCTCTTCAGGCCAATGCCACTTTGAATAGTATTCAGCAGGCCATGGGCTTGAAAGACAAATACTCTGTTCATGTGATTTTGGTTGACAACAACTCAAACGTTGAAAACACAGAAAGTTATGTTCACTTGGTGAATACATTCTCTGATTTTATCAGTATTGAATACCTATTGGAAAACCGTCAAGGCCGATCAAATGCCTGTAATTCAGGGGTTGCAAAATGCTCCAGCAAATGGGTTGCTTTTATTGATGATGACGAAACGCTTTCAACCGATTGGATTGAGACGGCACGCCAGCTCATTCAGTCTGAAGATTTTAGCTACTACGGTGGGCATGTATTACCAAACTGGGAAGTCTCCCCTCCACCCTGGTTGCCAATTCATCGAGGTCAATTTCGTGGAGTGCTCGGCTGGATCGAATTAAGTGATGTAAATAGAAGCTACGATGAATTTAATGCATCGTTGTGTGGGGGCAACATGATAGTTAACCGAGAGACTTACTTAAAAATTGGTGGATTTTCAGTATATCTCGGGCGTGGCGCTAATAACCTTTTAGGTGGTGAGGATGGTGAGTTTCATCGACGCCTCAAGCGATCTGGAGCCAAAGGCCTTTATTGCCCGCAGCTGACAGTACAACACTGGATTCCAGCTTCTAGGATGACCGTCGAATACCATCGACGGTGGGCGTATTGGTCGGGTGCTTCAAACCGCATTCGTATCATCACTGAGCCACAAACAGCCGAAAGACTGCCTCATTTACTTAACATCCCCAGATACAGATTTTCAAAGGGTTTGCTGGGGCTTTGGAAGTATTTGTGCCAGTCGCTGAACGGCCGTTTTAAGAAGCAACCAGACGGAGTCATTGGGTTGCTGGAATTTATGTACCTCGTCGGTTTGTTGCGAGGAAAAGCAGAGGGGGAGAAGCTTGGGCTCAGCATGCAGCCCTCCGAGGATCATCGATAGTGTGATGCCACACTCATCCGCAAAGGCTCCCGCGATGATTTGCCCAGCCGTCTCTGTCATCATCCCCGTCCGCAACGGCAGCACTTACATTGCTGAGGCGATCGCCAGCGTCCTGAGTCAATCATTTCAGGACGTTGAGATCGTGGTTATCAACGATGGATCGACCGATGGCGATTACGACTTGCTCACCTCCATCGATCCTCGTATCAGCGTGCTGCATCTGGCTGGCTGCGGGGTGTCGACTGCGCGCAACCTAGGCATGCGCGCAGCGCGTGGTGAGCTGATTGCTTTTCTTGACGCAGACGACGTATGGTTTCCGGGCAAGTTGCAAGCCCAGGTGAGCTACATGCAAGCCAAACCCGAGGTGGGCGTGGTGTTTGGCGGGTTCCTGAAATGGGAAGCGGGCACAGGCGGGGTATTTCCTCCAGCCAGCGGATTGGTGAGCGATTGCTCGGTAGTCACCCGCCACGAAGAGGCGCGGTCGGGCTGGCTGTATTCGCGGCTGCTCATGGGGCTGTTGGTGGGCATGAATACCGCGATGGTGCGGCGCTCGGTGGTGGACGCTATTGGCGGCTTCAACACCTCTTTGCGCCAAGCGGAAGATTATGATTTCTGGCTCAAGGCATCGCGCGTGGCCGAGATGCACGCGCTGGACGGCCGGGTGGCTCTCTACCGCATTCATCCCGCAAGCGCCATGCACCGGCTGGCGCCAGACAACGCGCTCGTGACCGTGCTGCGGGCTGCACGCATGCGGTGGGGGCTTCAGGGACCGGGCGACGACTCGGTCAGCGCGCATGCGTTTCACCAACGCACCGCACAGATTCAGTTTGATCACGGCTATGCCCATTTCTGGCAGGGAAGCCGTTCGGTGGCGCGGAGCGCGTTTTACCACGCACTGCGCGCTGGGTACCGGCCTTGGCGCAGCGCGGCTTACCTTGGGCTGGCGGTGTTACCTAAGGCACTCGGGCGCCGACATGGTTGATCCAGTGTTTCTGTTGGTCCTACGCGGCACGCTCCTTTCGCCCTTGGCCAGTCGAAGATTGGGCGTCGACAAACTCAGACCAAACAGATTCTTTTCTCGTGAAAACAGTTTTTTTGGACCCAAATGGCTTTTTGCTAAGCCGGGTGGCTCTTCTGTTGCCACGAGCGCAATCGCTGTGGGTCCAAACGGAAGCTTTGCTCGAATGACCGGTCGGGGTACTGGCCTCACGCGATATCTCTGCGGCCCAAAGCCGATTAGGAATCAGCCAGCCAAACGCCATGCCACCCTTTGCGCGGCGGAAATTGCATGGCCCTGCAAACCCCTTGCCTCAAGGCCTTTAAAAAACTGGTGGGTTTCGGTGGCGAAGTCGCGCTTGGCTGTGGTGTCTCCTTCGCCGCGATCAATCAGGTTGATGCCCGCCGCACCAGACTGCAAGATCACATGTTTGAACAAAATGCGGCCGGGCGAATAGGCGGCGAACGCTTCGCCGTAGACGGGGAACCAGTAGTGCAGGGTGCCGCCGCTTTGCAGACCGAAGTGGCCCGAGACCCATTGGTCGCCGGCCTTGAGCATGCTTAGGCGCACGCGGCAGCCGTCTGACGGCTGTGCGAGCAAATGAGCCAGCAGGCGCTGGTTGCGTGGTTGCAGCAGGGGGCCACCTTGCGCGCCAGTGCGGCGGTATTGGTTGTTTTTGGCGGTGATCAGGGTTTGCAGGTCCAGCTCGGCTTGGGGCGAATCCATGGCAAAGCCCACTTCGCCGTGGTCGCGCTGCAGCTTGCGCTCACGACGCTCGGTGTCGTCAACCAGCTTTTTGTCTTGCGCGCGCAGCCAGGCCCAATGAGCGGCGCCGCCCTCGGTGTGGATGCGGGTGCGAAGGCCTAGCCGCGGCTGGGTGCCGGCGAGGCCCAGGCTGCGCTGGTGTTCGTCAAGGTGGGTGAAGAAAAGGCAGGGCACACCCGCGCCAGCCAGCAGTGCAGACCATGCGGTACTCACGCCCTCGCCCGCAAGCAAACCTGCGTAGTCGGCCATAAGCCCGCCGACCGGTTCATGCAGCCCTAGGCGGCCCCAGCGGCCCGGCTGGCGCTGCAGGGGCAAGACACCAACCAATTGCTCAGCCCGCCACAGCAAGGCGACGCGCACCGATGCCACAGTTTCATGCACTGCCGCAGCGAAACCGACCGACTGAAAGGCCCATTGCTTCGGCCCCTGTGCGGCGTGAAGTGCGCGCCAAGCTGCGAGTTCAGCCTCGCCCAGGCGATCGAACGGACGGCCCTCAATGCGCAGAAGGTTGCCCTTCATGCGGCACTGGATTCTGGCGCCGTTGCCGGGGCCAGAGCCAGGGCATGTGCGCGGCCAAACAAGAAGCTGGCGAGCTTGGGCGGGTCGATCTGGCCGTTGCGACAGGTCCACTCGCTCTCAGGCAAGTGGATGCGGCCCAGCGGCATGGCGATGGTGCGAGTGCCATCAGCGCCACGGCTGCGGCGGGTGAGCGTGGGTTCGCTGCCGAAGATGAGCTCGAAGCCGGCTTGGTGGGCCTGCGCCACCAACGCCGGGTTCCACGCGCCGTGGGGGAATGACATGGCAGCAGTACCCGGGTGGTACCACTTGACCAGGCTGTGGCTGGTCTGCAATTCAGCGGCCGGGTCGGCAGCCAAGGTGAGCGGGGCGTGGGTGTGGCCGTGACCGGCGAACTCCAGGCCAGCAGGCTCCAGCTGAGCGAGATCGGTGGTGGTGAGCATTTGTCGCTCGCGCACGCCATCGGTGACGCCGGGCGCGTGTCGATCTAGCCAAGCTAGGCGCTGGGACTCGGGCCAAGCCGCCAAGCGCGTGGTGAGGCGCCAAGCGACGCCAGCCGGGGGATGTGGCTCGCTGTCGAAGCCGGCAGCAGTCCACAGACGGCTGCGCGCACCCGGCTCGGCCATGGCTTGCACGAGAGCGTCTTGCCACCATCGCGGTGCCTGCAAGTTGGGCACTTCGCTGGCCAGAAACAGCACCGCCGACCAGTCCCGGCGCTGCAGCTCGGGCGCCGCGTGCACCAGGGTGTCGCGCCAGCCGTCGTCAAAGGTGAGCAAGACCGGACACGGCGGCAGATTACCCTGCCCTGTTACCCAGCGCTGCACGTCTTCCAGTCGCACCACCTGGTAATGCCGCGCCACGAAATTGAGCACACGCTGGAAGCTGGAGAGTGAGAGGGTGAAGTCCCGCTCGGCCAGCGCCAGCCGGGCGTCGCCATCGGGCAGCACGCGGTGAAACATAAGCACGGTAAGCGCCTGGCGGTTGCGCCAGCGGTGCAGCAGGCCAAGCAAGCCGCTGCGGTAGGCAATGGATCGCAACAGGTTTTTCATATTTGCCCCGGGCTGGTGTGGCGAATCAGGATGCCGTCTCAGGCACCTGCACCGGCTGAACCAGCAGGTTGCGCCCAGCTTGGTAAAGCGCGTGCCACTCGCGTTGCGCCCAGGGTGTGAAGCGCGGAATTTGGAATGGGGAGGTGCGAGGATTGGCCACGCCCCAATGGGTGGTGACTGCATAGCGGTAGCCGGCGCGGCGAACAGCCTGCACATGGTGGCGGGAGAAGTCGGCATGGGGTCGGCCGTTGGGGTAGGCGAAGCCAGCAATGGACCCGCCCACGATGGCGGCGAGGTGCTCGCGCGAACCAGCTACTTCTTCGACCAGCTCAGTCTCGTTGCAGTAGTCAAGAATGGGGTGGTTGACGGTGTGGCCCCCCACGCCAAAGCCTTGGCTGTGGAGGTCGCGCAGTTGTACCTCGGACATGCGAAGCAGCAACTTGGGATGCACCCCCGCCGCCGCCTCCAGCCGCACAAGCGCCCGCTCGCGAGCACTCAGCGTGAGATATTTCAGTTCCTGCTCCAGCCGCACCACCAAAGCCTGCCGCTCAGCCACAGTGGCCAAGCTGGGGTGGCCAAGCGATGGCATGCCCATTTCCACCACTGGGCCGGGATGCGCCAGCACCGCCGCTTGTATGCGCTCATGCCACAGCGGCGCGCCATCGCCAAATTGGCCAGTGGTAATGAAAAAGGTGGCGTGGAGGTTGCGCTGGCGCAGAGCTGGCAGCGCGCCAGTCATCCAATCGGCATAGCCGTCGTCGAAGGTGATGCAGGCGGCACGGCGCGGCAGCCGACCCGTCTGCAGACGGGTCGCAGCGTCTTCCAGCGGCAACACGCAGAACTGACTCACCACCTCATCAAGCACCCGCTCGAAGCCGGCCAGCGTGATGTCGCTCGGCATCAGCGGATGAACCTGCTGCGGCACCTTGTGAAACAGGAACACCGAGAGCTTGTCTTTTGACAACAGTTGCAGGAACGGCCAGGCGATCATGCAAAACCCCGTTGGGCTTGGGCTGCGAGGGCCACCTGGGCCTTTTGCGCTGTGCAGGCCGCCAGCACAGCGCGGGCAACATGCAGGCGCAGCATTTCCATCAGCATGACCACCATGTAGATCACCTCAAAATAGGCCAGGCTCACCGCAGCACCGCCCGCCATGTAAGCAATGATGGCGAGCATGAGCATGTCGGCCATATCGCGTCCCCAGAGCCATTGGGGCCCCATGTCTTTGAGCTGCCGTTTGATCACATACCGGGTACGAATGGCCTGTAGCAAGATGCCGAGGAAGATGAAAAGGCCAACAAAGCCCATGTCACCCATGATCTCGAAGTAGATGCTGTGTGCGGCCTTGGCACTGAAATCGGGCAGGGGCAGGTTCAGAAAATCCAGCAGGCTGGGCGCGCCGATGAATTGGTCCCAGACGCCCTGGATTTGCACCGCGTGAAAGCCACCGCCAAGCACGGGATTGCTCAGGGCAATGGCCGAGCTGATCTGCCAGGCGATCACCCGGCCCATAAAGGAGGCATCGGCCCCCGCCTCTTCGATGGTCGAGAGCCGACTGAACCACTCTTCGGGCGCCAAGCTGACGAACGCGACCGCCATCACCGCCAGCAGCGCCAGCGCGCTCCAGCGCTTGCGGCTGGTGAGCACCAGCCAGCCCGAGACGACGGCCAGCGCAATGAAGCCACCGCGCGAGCCGCTTGCCACGATCGCCAATACCACCAGCACAAATCCGCCCAGGAATCCCAAGCGAATCAGCCGGTGGCTTGATTGCTGGAACAAGTAATACAGCAAGGGCAGCGCGAGCGCCAAAGCGGTCGAGAGATGGTTGCGATCAGCAATCATGGTACCGGCTGGGCCCACCACGTTGTGACCACCAGATGAAGCCAATGTCTTCAACCCATTGAGCACGCCGTGCAACCCAAAGCCCAACACGATCACGATGATGAGCGCGTGCATGTGGACGCGCTCACGCACGAAAAACGGCATTACAAGGCAGAACAACAAGCCCTTGACGAACAGCTCGTAGTACTCGGCGTTGAATCGGTTGCCAGGGTATGCAAACAAAAAGACGAACGTGGCATGGATTAAGAACACCAGATACCACCAGGTGACCCGATTCGCCTGGTACGACTTCCAGGGCACACGGCCTAGCGCGATCAGCAGCAGGGTGAGGATGGCAAAGAGGAAGTTCAGCCTGGCATTGACCATGAAGCCGAAAAAGTAGCTGGTGGGTATCACCACCGCCGTCCAGGCCCAGAGCATGTAGGCGTTGAACGGGCGCGCAATCGCCAGCGGGACTGCGACCAGCATCATCATCGCGAACATCAGGTCACGCATAGGGAAACCTGTCTTCGATTCCGACGTTGGAACCCATTAGTCTTGGCCGGGCTGTTTATAAGAAAACAACCCCAAATCAGGATGTTTTAATAACTTTTCATCTATCCGGAAGATCCGCCAGCAAAGATAAATCATGCACAGAACATCCAGGGTCAAAATCAGTGCTTCCATTCAATTAGACTCGTAAAGAAATGGTTGATAAAATTAATTCAATAGATTACGGATTATAAAAGCCAACGCAGGCAAAAAGCAGAACTTTAAGCACTGTAAGGTTGCCGCGAATCATACTAATTTTCGTAGGAACTTCATCTTTGGGATAGCGTCTTGCCGAAGGAATTTCTAAGCACTTGAAACCAAGACGAGGCGCGCGATAAGACATATATGCCAACAGTTCATACCCACTGAAAGTGGCGCGAAATATTGAAAGCCGAGGGTCGAGCAGCATTCGACGGCTGTAACCACGAAAACCCTGAGTTGTATCTGTCCACCGAAATCCCGAACTTAAACTCAAAAGGGGAGCATGGATCAATCTAATTGCGAAGTGACGAGATGCTGGTGTATTAACCGCGACTCCACCAGATATGAACCGCGATGCTTGGACAAAGTCATGGCCGTTCTTTAGAGCAGAAATGAATTCAAAAATCGCATCAGGGTCATCCTTGTCATTGCCATCTATTGTGACTATCCCAGCGTAATCATGCTTTAGGGAAAACGCATATGCGCAACGGAGCTGCGCACTTAGCCGTCCCTGACCAGTCTTTATGAGTAACCCTGAAACACCTACTGAAATTAACCAATCCTGCTCCAATGATCCATCATGACTACCCCCGTCTACTAAAATTATGTCAGCAACTTCGTAAATTCCCAAAGAGCTCATACGAGTAAGCAGACGTTTGATTCGCTCACCCTCGTTGACAACTGGAATCACTACACAATAAGAGCGCTTGGGACCCAACCAGAAAACTTGGTTAAACGACGGGACCTCCCATTTAGATTGATCAAAGTTCAACTCTAACTCCCTTGTGCTAATTCCGACAAATTCTTTACATTCCAGCTCGAAATGTGATCAAAATCACACCTATAATAACAAATGCGATACCAAGCACCAACGTCCAATCATAACTTTCTCGAAAGTAAACTATTGAAATAAAAGCTACTGCCGCAATTGCTCCTGACGTAAGAACAGGGTGTGCGACATTTAATGGTAACTTGTAAAGCGCTGCAGCGTAAAGGAGGAACGCTCCTCCATACAAAAGCAAACCAATCCAAAAGGGTATGTTTAGTAATGAAGCTGGTATGTTCGAAATTGATGGAAAGACCCGCGGAGGCGTCATCGATATTTTTACAAGAATGCTTGCCGAAGCGTTACAAATAATTCCAAGAATAAGAATAAGCCACTTCATGGTACTGCTACCATAGCGTCAGGTCCGTAAAATCGGGAGGCCATTTCGATTGACGAACCAACCTCTTCAAGCGTAAGAGATGGAGAGGAAGTCAGCATTTCGATCGTAATCCAACGATCTGGAAACTTCTTAACGATGCACTCAGCAAACATTGCATGATCAACAGCACCGCCACCGAGCGGAATCAGATCAGGCTCACTCGCGTGAATGTGGCCGATGAGTGGAGCGTATTTATGAAGCACCAGACTTATATTTTCACTGTTTATTGCCAATGAACCTGTATCCAACTGCATTTTTACCGCTGGATGATCAACCAAAGAAACTATTTCCGCTGTATCAGAGCAATTTAACATAAAATTAGATCCATATCGCATTGGATTAGGCTCCAAACAAATCACAACGCCGCAATCATAAGCAATGACACCTAATTCAGAAAAAAATATTCGAGCCATATCTAATGTGCGCGCGTCACTTAACCCGCTTCGATCCCTATTTTTTGGAGAACCAAAGACTAAATATTGAACTCCCAGTCTTCCAGCAATAGTACACAGAGCACGAAGGTGATTAAGCATTAACTGACGTATGGCAGAATCCCCAAACAAATTCATGCTCGAAGTCCCGAACATTAACGCCTGCATACCAATTATATCAATGCCGTGATCTTTCCACCAATACTTTACATAATCAACTTCTTCGCTTCTTGCAGTTGCAGGATTGGGAAAATACTTTCCAGGCGCGATATCAATTCCATACACGAAATGGTGTTGAAGTAGCTTAGCTATAGAACTGTCTTGAGAAGGATTCCACGCGATATTGGAAATAGATAGTTTCATAGTACTATTGAATCTTCAGGCCTTCATTGAACTTGCTACTCTGAATATACGAACGAATAGCCAGAAATGTTTCTCGACCTGAGTATTGATAATTTGATGAAGATCCATACAAAGACGCATGAATTGACTGCACATCATATTGCGACGCAGCTGCATCCAGAGTATTTTGAAAATTAATGTCAAAGCATTCTTCTGCAATTTGCGCGACAGTGACAGGTTCCGACATTAGATGCAAAAGATCAACCCTCGCATTTAGTGCAGTCTCTACATCACGCCATAGATTGACCATCGGATAAAACTGAAACAGCCCACGATGATCAATTGAGCTTACCGCATTGTCATTAAGAAGATCAAAAATCACATTCTTCCTCAAGTCGGGCCCCACAAGACCAGGAAGCCTAATAATCAGACTATTTTTAAAATGTGATGCAACAAATTTCTCCAGAAGTCTGCGATGAAGTCCGTATGGATGCAGCCCCCCCTCAACTGGTAAAACACTTTCATCCACTCGCACGGGCTGCTTGAAGACATCAACAGTACTGATTAAGACAAATCGATTGCAAGACATTGTCCTCAAGTTATCAATGAGACTCTCGATATTCTGAAGGTCAACGAGTGGCTGTTTATTCGCCAACCATTTTTGCGCCGGTGCAGCACAACATACAATATCGCCGTATGTACGTGATCGGCCTTGGCGAATGTTTGCAGAATGAAATCTATATTGAAAAGCTCTTTGCCTTAACAGCGTTCCACCGACAAAGCCAGTGCAACCTATCAGCGCATCGATGTTTTCGCCATTAGAAACTTTATTATAAATCATTATCTGTCGATGCCATTGACATTTCTTGAACATTCACTTTGGAGTCTTCATTAGAGTATCGATTAGATCAATATTCGGTTTGAATTGACTTTCGAATAATCCCGGCTCAGAGTCTCGAAAATAAATAAACAAGCCAGCTGGATACTTTCTATTCGCCCTTACAACATCAATCTTCTCCATTAACCTCCAACCGCTATTTTCAACTCCAATAATCTGCTCAATGCGAGCATGATATTTTCGTCTTTCGGATGAAGAAATTGACTTATCAAACAGAACAAAATCAACAGGAATTTGCGCTAGTATATCTTTCAGATTATTAGGCGTATCAAATAGGTCAACACTGCCACGACCGAACCAATCTTCACGCACTAGAATTTTACTCCCGCGAAGTACAAAGCTACTTAAACGCTTTTCACCCGAGGCAATTGAAGCCACCATACTACCTTCACCTCTAGCGTCCGAAATAATGAGATATGTCGCAGGTCGTCCATTTAAACTCTTTATCAAAGAAGCAGCGGCTCGGTCAAAGCCTTGCGCATGTACTTGCGTGGGAAGTGAAAAATTGAAAACGAGAAATCCTACAAATAGTAAACCAAACAGCAGCGAATTCAAGCTGGTTTGAGAAATCATCCGCGAGGAATAATAACGCCCAATTACAATGTGGTGAGTATAGTTAGAAACACTCACTATTCCAGCCGCAGCAAAGATAATTATTGAGGGCATTAATGCAAGCATGTATCTAGGCTCAAGCCCTACTGGAATCAAACAATGCAGGATAAAAATCGATATTGCAAGAGCCGCCAACACAGCCCATTCAGGCTGCACCTGTTTTTTCAGATACGGGTGCACTATCTTAATCCATACGCCCCAAAAGGCGGGAATCAACAAAGAGGCTCCCAACGCTTCATAAATATTAACAGTGAAGCTATTTAAAGCTTCAATCCAAAATGGGTTACCTCCAGATGCCCCCAGCCAAGATCCTTCGGACATATTTCGTGTCAAGTAATACCAAGGAACAGCAAGCAAAATAACGGGTATTGATGAAGCCCAGAACGAATATTTCTTGAGGTTATAAAATGTTCCAGTTAAAACTATTGAGACTATTGGAAGCAACCCTAACGCCCAAGCACTTCCGCGAGTCAATATTGCAATTGAACAAATCAACCCAAAAATTAGGCTGTCTTTTGTTCTTCCTGTTTTCAGAAAATTAGCGAACTGAAGGGCGCTGAGAAAAATCAGGAGATTCACAAAGTGCTCTGGCATGACCCGTGCCGTCGCCTCTTGAGTGAGCGGTAGTAGAACAAAAATTAAGGAACAGAAAATAGCCGGGAGTCTTCCCATCATCTTCTTTGAAATTGCATATATAACTATAGCGAAACTCGTGGCAAGGCACAGTATCAATATCAATGCGGACAATCGTGTATCACCGAATGCGATCATCCAAAGACCAACAATGCCATACATTGCAGGAGGCCAATGTCCCAAGCCAATTTTTGGATAGTGAAGAAAAAACTCTTGCGCAAAAGACCACGGTTCGAAAAGGTTTGATGCGCCCAGATAGTCATGTATCAAAAGTGATGTCACATAATGCGAAGCTTCATCAGGACCATAATCATTGGTATAGGCTGCAACACTTATCTGCAAAACCAGTCCCAAAGTAGCTAGCGTGATAGCTAGGATTGAGTACTCCATTACTCTGTTTATATTCAAACGAGCCATAGCAATAGGTTCCTTCATTTAAATACAAGGCTAGAAATCAAATAACTCGGAATCCATCTTCTCATAGATGTCATAGATGTTGTCAACCTTGCCGCCGAGTATTGAGAAGCAACCTGGTAAATCTGCGTGCTTCTCGAAGAGAATGGGCCGTCCATCATCACCTTCACTCTTCACCAAAACTGTCTTGACTTCATACAATGAATCAATGTATTTCGAATTAGATATGCTAGGTAAATAGCGCGAAGCATCCCTTATCATACGATCGATTCGAGATTGCCTCTCGTAATCCCTGAGTTTTACATACGGATCAATTCCATGCTTATCATTCCAACTAGCGTGCGGGGTGTATCTGACATGAGAAAGTGTATGTAAGCCTCTTGAGGGAAATGGCATTAGAGAAAAAAAGGGCCCATCCATTACCGTAATGCCCAAATTCTTTAAAGGATCGGGAACTTCAAGAATCGCCATTTCAGTTATTTCGTGCTTTAGCCTACTTCGAATTCCAGGAAACTCACCACGCAATTGATTCAATCCACTGTATGTACAATTAAACACCATGCGGCTATTCACATTTACTTCTTCACTTCCGTGGGATGTCAGCGATACGTCGAGATGCCCCGACTGTGATTTAGCAATTCCAGTTGCCCGTGATTGAAGCTCGATATGAATCCCATTTTTCGCAAGCGCCATTTTTGCCCACTCGGCAAGGATTGTTGCATCAAATGCATACTCTTCCACCAAAAAAACATCCTCTATCAATCGTTCAGAGAATAGATCCCTATATCTCGGGTTTGCTCTTTCAATTTTTGCTCCGATTTGATTGCAAAAGCGTTCAAACTGTCTGCTAGTTACCTTGGAGTTTCGAGTTGGAATCGCATAAAGTTTTGCGAATGTCTTATATACTGCATCTGGCCAATCACGAACGAATTTGGGATAGTTGACTCTGCTGCGATACGCAGTTGTAAAGCTTCGCGGGTAGTGATAGCCACTGTGCACACGCGCTTGATTGTTGAGTGAAGCGCGGCTTAGCAGGCATGCCTCCTTTTCAACCAACAGTACCCTCTTCAGTTTTCGAGTTTCAACCAGATACACAGCAATAGCTGCGCCATACATGCCGCCGCCAATCACGACTGCATCTTGTGTCCCGTGAAACAACGGTTTCATATGGTTCGCCCTAGCACTAAGCTAATGCTGTGGTAACTCTTCCACAGATTCTTCAACATTCAGTTTCTTCTCTCTGTCTATCTTGGCACTGTTGAACTCTTGTGCCACATAATATAAAGGTCCCTCGTTTGATAGACTTGCCATTTGAAGAATGTACTCTCCCAAGACCAGCAGAACCAACGAAATTAGAAAGAACATTCCAGACTGCTGCAAAGATAGACTGGCCCAGCCTGGAGCTACATCTGTTTTAAAGACGCTTATGGCAACAATATAAACACAGTAAATCAAATTGGCAATGGCACCAAACAGGGAGATTGATGTTACCAATCTCATGGGTGCCTGAGTTGAGGTAACGAGCATCCTGATGCCGCGGTCAACATTAACGCCTAGCGGAACTGCCTGGCTCATCTTAGGCTTTGAGCTGTAGTTAAGTACTTTCTTCGAGAACCCGGCTGTTCCCTGCAGGTGCCGGTAACTCACTGCTGGCTGCGCATATTGGAGTAAGAAATTTACAACTCGCTTGCTTAAAACTCTATAGTGTGGCGCCTCTTTGAGCAGATCTACTCCATTAATGCGCTTGTAAAGAAAATTGAAAGTGGCGAAAGCTAAACTATAAACTACACCCTTCACTTCTTTCTTTTCATTATTCGCACATACTATGTCTGCTCCAGCAAAGGCCTGTTCCAGCATTTTCGGAAGAAAATCGATACTGTCGGCCATTGGATCGATCACTGTAATGAAATCACCAAGTGCGTTTTCCAATCCAGCCCATGTTGCGGTATTCTCATCAACTTCTTTGGCAAGCCCATAAACTTGAAGGTTAGAGACCCCATCTTCTTGAGTAAGTTCATGAAGCTGGCTCACAGTTTCGTCAGTTGAACCATTGTCTACAATAATAAGCTCATAGTCAGTCGCCATTCTAGAAATTTTTTCGGCTATTTCTCGAACAACCTCAATCACGGAGTCAGATTGATTATGAAAAACCACTACTACAGATAGAAATATTGGGAATCGTTCCATTTCGAGACTCCTCCATGTTAGATTTAAATTTATTGCTCAGCTAATCATCAATATATTTGGTTAAACATTTTTAACTGACCGAGAGTGGTGGAGTCCCAAGAGAAACTTTCAGCATGGACACGCGTCAGGCCTCGCGCAGGATAGTGGCTGAGTAGCCTTTCCCAGGCATCAGAAAGAGCCGCACTTGTCCTTTGCGTCATCAGTATTCCTGCAGATGAAGTGCTCACCACCTCCGGCGTCCCCCATATATTGGTTGCTACAACAGGCGTACCGCAAGCCATGGCCTCCAGCAACACATTAGCCCACCCCTCCCGGCTTGAACACAGGGTGAGCGCATCGGCAGCGCTGTACCACCACTTCAAATCGGTCTGTGGCACAACGCCAACCCAATACACCCGATCGGCCACGCCCAGCCTCGCAGCCAGCGCCTTGAAAGCGGCTTCTTCCGGGCCTGAGCCGACAATGAGCAAGGTAACACCCGGCAGCTGCGCCAGCGCTTCGATGGCGATGTGGTGGCCTTTGCGCTCAATGAGGTGGCCCACCGACAGCAGGTAGCGGCCCTGGGTGTTCAGGCTCAACCGTGCGCGGGCGGCTTCCCGCGGCTCGGGGACGAAGCGCTCCAGGTCGACGCCGTTGCGCAGCGTGTGCAGCTTGGCGGGGTCGGCGCCTAACGCTTCCAGCGTGTCCATGAGCGCCTTGCAGACGCCAATGGAGCCGCTGGCTTGCTCGGCAGTTTTCAGGATCAGCTTGCGGGGAAATGGGTACTCGGGGATCAGGTTCAGGTCGGTGCCGCGCGCCGTCACAAAGAAGGGCTTGCGCAACCATTTCGCCAGCAGGCCTGCGGCCACGCCGTCGGGGTAGTAGTAATGGGCGTCGATCAGGTCGAAGTCAAAGCCTTCGCGCTGCAGCCGCTTGGCGGTGGCGAGCGCGCCCACAGCCATGGTGTAGGGCGCCAGGTTCATGCCCACCTTGGGCAGCAGCAGGTAGCGCGGGTGGTACACGTCCAGACCGTTGCGTTGCTCGAAGCGCGGCGTCGCGGCGAACTGGGCGTATTCGCCGAAACGCTTGGCCGTGGAGGGAAACCACGGCACAGGTGCCACCACCTTCGCCTCGACCTGTCCGGTCTTAATGAGTTCGCGCAGGCGAGTCTCGACAAAAATGCCGTGGATAGGCCGCACCGAACTCGGGTACAGCGAAGAGAAAAGCAACACCTTCATGCCACTTCCTTGGCCATGGCCGCTACGCGCTGTGCATTGCCCAACCAAGTGAGGTTGAGCCGCTCAATGGTGTCGCGTGCACCGCGCGAAAGGCTTTCACGCAAGGCTGCGTCGTGGCACAAGCGGGTCAAGGCATTCTCCAGACCGCCAGGGTCAGCTTCGTCAAACATGAGTGCATTGGTTTCGTGCGTAAGCACTTCAAGCAGATTGAGCGTGGTGGGTGCCACGATGGCTTTGCCGAGCACGAGGTATTCCATGAGCTTGAGGGGCGAGGCATAAGGTGTCACGGCGGGCTGCAAGGCCACGTCGAAAGCAGCCACATGGGCGGGCATTTGGTCGCGGTGGATGACGCCAGTGAAGGCCACGCGGCTTGCCAGGCCCAACTTCTTGGCCTGTGCCTCCAGCGCTTCGCGCACCGGTCCGTCGCCCACCACCAGCAGCTGGGCGTGGGCGGGCGCCTGTGGGCTGGCCATCCACGCAACGATGCGATCCACACCGTGCCAGTCGCGCACAAAGCCTGTAAAGCCCAGCACCAGCCGGCCTTGCAAACCCAGGCGGGCCTTGGCCTCTTCCACTCCAGGTGCTTGGGCAAAATGCGCACGGTTGATGCCGTTGGGCACCACCTGAATGCGCTCGACTGGCACACCACAAGCGCGCACATGGCTGGCCAACACCGCGGTGACGGGCAACACCCGGTCTGCGCCGCGCCAGGCGGTGCGTTCGGCCCAGCGGGCAAGCCCTGCGAGTGCCAGACCGCCGCTGTGTTGCGAGCGCTCCAGCACCAAGGGTGAATTCACCTCCAGCAACAGCGGCACACCGAGGCGTTTTTTGGCCATAAGGCCCGCGAGCAGAAACAGGTTGTAGCGCTCGTAAATCACATCGGGTTTGAACGCTTTCGCTGCGGCCATGAGCTTGCGGTAGGCCACCAAGCTGTAGGCGAGTTCCATAAACTCATACGCCGCCTTGGGCAACCGGGCCTTTAAACCATGCACCCAGCCCATGTCGCCACCCATCTGCCCTGCTCCACCGCCCTTGGTGGTGTCTTGCCCGGGCGCGACCACACGCACCTCGTGCCCTTCGCTGCGCAGGGCGTCGATCATTTCTTCGATGTGCACGGCCTGGCCGTCTTTCGAAGCGGTGCGATGGTGGTAGAGGATGCGCATTCAAACACCCGGTCAGTGGGCGGCTTGCCACTGCGCAGCGCGCTGCGGGCTGGCAAAGACGGATTGGTAAGCGCGCACCATGGCATCGAGCCCAAACTGATTTGTGGCTCGCGAACGCGCGGTGAGCGCGAAACGCCCGGCGCTGGCTTCCTCAGAAAAAACGCGGTGAATGGCACTGGCGAGCGCTGCCTCATCGTCGGATGGCACCAAGTGGCCGGTAACGCCCTCTTCCACCAACTCGGGCGTGCCGCCCACCGCCGTGGCCACCACCGGCAGCCCGCTGGCCATGGCTTCTTGCAAGGTGCACGAGGTGCCCTCGGCTTGGGAAGGCAACACGAACACGTCCAGCATGCGCAGGATATCGGCCACATCGTTGCGTGCGCCGGGCAGCCAAGCGTGCGCCTGCAAGTCGGCTGCGGCAAGAGCGCCTTCAATTTCAGGGCGCAGCGGGCCTTCACCCACGATCACCAGACGCGCCCGCTCGGCCATCTCTGGGTGTTCACGAAGCAGGCGCACGAACGCCCGGGCCAGCAGGGGCTGGTTCTTCACGGTTTGCAGGCGGCCCACGGTGCCCACGAGCCAGTGTTGGCCCGGCACAAACGGAAAGTCTGGCACTGGCGGGGCATCTCCGACGCGAGGGGCAAAGGTAACGGTGTCCACACCGTTGGCAATCAGGCTGCGGCGGCTGGCTGAAATGCCAATGGCACGAGCCAGATAGTCATCCAAGTCTTTCGACACAGCCACGTAATGGCTCACAAAGGGTTTGTAGAGCTTGCGCAGGCGCTGGTAGCGCGGGTTTTTGCCCTGCGGGTCGTGCGCGTCCCAGCCGTGTTCGGCGTGGATGCGCAGCGGCACGCGCGCCAGCCAAGCCAGCGGCATGATTTCCAGCGCGGCCAGGTTGCAGGTGTGGACCACATCGGGTTTGAGTTCGCGCAACAGCTTGTAGATGCGCGGGTACAGCGGCACCGCGTGGCCGGGGGGCTTGTGCAGCTCGATGAAGCGTACGCCGGGCTTGGTGATGCGGTCTTTGAAATCGCTGATGGTGGTGAGCGATAACACTACGTGCTCGAATTGGTCAGCAGGTAATCGGTTGATCAGCTGCACGATCACGTTTTCCAGCCCGCCCACCGAAAAGCTGTACACCACATGAACGATGCGCCGGCGGCGCGGTGCGCTGGGTTTGGAGGTGGTCATGCGTGTGCGGCCACGGTGGTGGAGGTTGCCAGAGGGACTGTCTGTGCAGGCGCCTGAGCCAACCGCAAAAACGCATCAAACATGATGAGCATCCACAGCGCGGTCGAATGGTCGTGCTGGGTGCCAAGGTGTTGTTTGACCAAGAGGCGCAGCGCCTCGGCGTTGAAATAGCCCGAAGCCAGCATCCGCTCGCTGAGCACCGACTCTTCCATCCGCTGGCGCAGCGGGCCGCGCAGCCAGCTGGCCATCGGCACCGAAAAACCCATCTTGGGCCGGTACAAAACATCGTGCGGCAGCAGCGGCTCCATGGCCTTTTTGAAGATGTATTTGCCTTCGCTGCCGCGCAGCTTGAGATCGCTGGGCAAGGTGGCCAGCCATTCGACCAGCTCGTGGTCCATCAGCGGCTCGCGCACTTCGAGCGAGTGGGCCATGCTGGCACGGTCGACCTTGGTGTTGATGTCGCCAACCAGCCAGGTTTTGCAGTCGAGGTATTGGATGAGCGCCAGCGGGTCTTCGGTGCGGGCGCGCTTGGCGTGGTGGCGGAACACCTGCAGCGAGTTGTAGCCAGCGAGTTTGTGTTGGAAGGCGGGCGCAAACAGGCGCTGGCGTTGGCCGGGGCTCAGGTGGGTCACACTGTGGTGGTAGGCCTGCACCGGGTCCATCGCCATGGCGAGGAAGGTGGTTTTGGCGCGGAACATACGCGGCGCCCAGTCGGCTTTGGGGTAGAGATTGCCGAGCGTGCCGAACACCGGGCGGCGCAGGCCCAAAGGCAGGCGGCTGCGCACCCGCTCTTCGCTTAGGTGCATGCGGTAGCGGCGGTAGCCGCCCAGGCTTTCGTCGCCGCCATCGCCGGAGAGCGCCACGGTGACGTGTTTGCGCGCCATCTGGCAAACGCGGTAGGTGGGGATGGCGGAGCTGTCGGCGAAAGGCTCGTCGTAGAGGCGGGCCAGGGTGTCGATGAGATCGAAATCGTCGCCCTTGACGATTTCCAGCCGGTGGTCGGTTTGGTAGCGGTCGGCCACCTGCTGGGCGTATTCGGACTCGTCGAAGCGCGGGTCTTCGAAGCCGATGGAGCAGGTGTGGACCGGCTGCTCGGACAAGCCAGCCATGGTAGCAACCACCGCGCTGGAATCGACGCCCCCAGAGAGGAACGCACCGAGCGGCACCTCGGCAATCATGCGCAGCCGCACCGACTCGCGTACCCGCTCGCGCAACTCGGCTTCAGCGTCGGCCTGACTGATCGCGTTGTCGTTGGTGAAATGGACGTCCCAATACGGCTGGGGCTCAGGGCGCTCGGGGCCACCGCGCACGAGGGTGAGCGTGTGGCCGGCGGGCAGCTTGTGGGCCTGGCGGTAGATGGAGCGCGGGTCGGGGATGTAGCCGAAGGAGAAATAGTCTTCGACCGCGAGCGGGTCGATGCTGCGGTCGAACGCGGGGTGGGCGGTGAGCACCTTGAGCTCGGAGCCGAAGATGAAGCTGCCGTCCGCAAGCCAGCCGTAATGCAGCGGCTTCACGCCCATGCGGTCGCGTGCGAGAAACAGGGTTTGCTTGTGCCGGTCCCACAGCGCAAACGCGAACATGCCGCGCAGGCGGTGCACACACTCGGGGCCCCAGGCTTCCCAGGCTTTGACGATCACCTCGGTGTCGCTGCGGGTGCGAAAGCGGTGACCGAGCGCCTGCAGCTCCAGCGCCAGCGACTGAAAGTTGTAAATCTCGCCGTTGAAGACGATGGCCACGCTGCCATCTTCATTGAACAGCGGCTGCTGGCCGGTGGAGAGATCGATGATGGACAGGCGCCGGTGCCCCAGGGCCAGGCCGGGCTCAAGATGCACGCCCTCTTCGTCAGGCCCGCGGTGGGCTTGGATGTTGTTGACGCGGGTCAGCAGCGCGGGGTCGAAACTGCGCAGGCCGCGGGGGTCAAACAGGCCGGAGATGCCGCACATGTTCAGTGCGCTCCGCGTGTGGCCTGCAGTGCTTGCTGCAACGCTGAGCCTTGTGTTTTGAGGAAATCTTGCAGCCGCTCGGTGGCTTGCTCGCGCGCTTGGGCTTCAGGTATCTCGCGATTGAGTGGGGTGTAAAGGGCCAAGATGGCGCTGTCATCGCCCTGCCCTGTGGCTCGGCTCAGCGCGCCTTGGAGCTTGGCGGTGATGCCGCTGGCGGTGAACTTGCCGTTGACCCAGTAGAAGCGCCACACCTGCAAGCGCTCGTTGCTGCTGGCGAGCGCGGTGCCCTGCTCGCGCAGCGTGGCTGCCGCCACCTGCAGCGGCTGGCCGCCCAGGGTGGCGCTGGTGCTGGCGCTGGTCACCTGCACCCAGGCGGCGTCGCTGCTGGGCACCAGCACGTTCTCGGAACTGACCAGCTTGCGCTCGTAGTCCTGATCGCGGTAGTAACTGACATGCACACCCACCGCCTGCCCTTGCGGGCCAAGGTAACTGGTGTGGGTGGTGGCAGAGGCGAATTTGAACGAGGGCGCCCAGCTGTTGGGCGACTGGGCTGCGGCCTTCCAGGGCGGTTGCACGGTGAGCGGTGCGAACTGAACAGGCTCGGTGTTGACGCTCAGGGCGAGCAGACGCTGGGCTGCATGGGGCGAGGCGGCAACCAGCAGCGCAGCCCCAGCAGCGATCGCGAGGGAGCGGGTGGCGGCTGCGGTGGAACCGATCAGCGGCTTGACAGCCCGCGAACCCGCTGGCGGCGCACCTTCAGGCTCAGGGGCATCAGCCCAGCGGGCGCCGATCATGAGCATGAGCATGATGACGATGCCGAAGAACACCCAGCCGTAAATGAGGTGATCGACCCCAGTGGCGAGCTCGTTGCCCGAGAGGTGGCCGATCATCACGATCATGTAGGCGCGCAGCCAGTTGGCCACCAGCGGCACCAGAATCGCCACGCCCACAAAAATCAGCCGCTTGGTGAGGCTGCGGTAGCTGAGGTAAGCAAACAGGCAGCCCACGGTGACCGAGGCGATGAGGTAGCGGATGCCGCTGCAAGCCTCCACCACCGACCAGTTGCCCGAGGGAATCACGAACTGCAAACCTTCGCGGTAAACCGGGATGCCGGTGGCGCGCAGGGCAAGCACGGTGAAATCGGCTGTCCAGTCCATGAAGGTGGGCATCAGAAAATCGCCAAACGGCACGGCGAAGAACAGGAAGCCGAGCGGAAACGCCATCGCCCGCGCCAGCTGCCAGCCCAGAACCGCCGGCACGGCCAGCACCAAAAGCGCGACCAGCGCGAACTGGGTGACCGAGTTCACCGCCACCAAGTCGCCAGCCAGCCACAAGCCAGCGGCGCCCAGCATCAGCACCCAGGCCAGCGGCGCGGGTTGGGGCGGGAACAAGGCCAGGCTGTGGCGGATGCGCCAGATCAACCACAGCGAAATCAGGGGCACCACAAAGCCGTGGGCGTAGGTGTCGGAGCGCGACCAGATGGCGACCATGCCGGTGGCGGTCTGGTGGTACAGAGCCAGAATGGCGAGCAGCAGCACCAGCAACGGGCCCAGTGCCTGGGGCCAGCGCGCGGAACGGGCCAAGTTGTCAGACATGGGCAACTCCAGTGTTGGTGGCGGGCTGCGAGGCTCGTGGCGTGTGGGCTTGGGGAACGAGGAAGCGATCGAGCACGGCCAGATGGGCCTGCCAGCTAAAGCCTTGCAGCACGTATTGGCGGGCGCGATCGCCAAGCACGCGGCGGGTGGGCGGAGCGCTCAGGAGCGCTTGCAAAACGTGAACAAACTCGGCTGGCGTATCGGCCCGCAGCAGGCCTTGAGAAGCATCGGCACCAATCGCATCGGCGCAGGCGTTCACAGTGATCACCGGCTGCGCCATCGCCATGGCCTCCAAAATTTTGTTCTGAATACCGCGCGCCACCCGCAGCGGTGCCACCACGGCAGCCGCGTGTTGCAAATAGGGCCGCACATCGGGCACGGTGCCGGTGACCACCACGTCTGGCCCAGCGAGGGCGCGCACAGCGGCAGACGGGCTGCGGCCCACGATGTAGAAGCGGGCCTGCGGCCAGCGCGCGCGCACGGCGGGTAGCATGTCTTGCGCGAACCAGGTCACGCCGTCGATGTTGGGCCAGTAGTCCATGGCGCCGGTGAAGACGATGGGCATTTCGCTGGCTACGAATGGAGAGGCTTGTGCCACAGCGGGCTGGAAAAACTCGGCATCCACACCGTTGCACAGCGGCTGCACCCTGCCCTGGCATTCGGGCGCTTGGCTTAGGAACAGCGCAACCTCGTTGGGCGTGACAAAGAACGATTGGCGGGCCTGTGCGGCCACGCGGCGCTCATAAGCCAGCAGCTCGCGGCCTTCGCGGCGGTACAGCCAGGAAAACGGCCAGCGGTGCTCGGGCGCGTACTGCGCCCACTTGGCCGAGTCAACATCGACAAAGTCCACAAGCATGGGCACGGCGGGAAGCAGCGATTGCGCGAACGGCGCCATGGAAGAGGAGAACACCACGTTGGCCTGCAAGCTGTGTTGCGCAGCGATGGTTTGCACCCAGCGCTGCATGCCGACGCTGCGGTAATAAGCCAGCGTCAACGCCTCGCCAGTGAGCAGACCGCGCAGGCTGGCGATCTTGGCGCGGCGCGGGTGGATGCGCTCCACATGCAGATCGGGGCACAGCGCGCGCAAGGTGGGCAGGTGTTGCTCGTCGTGCGGGTCGTCGATGAACGTGCCGAGGAACACGCGGTGGGTCTGCAGCAGGTGCTTGAGCAGGTGGAACGAGCGCACCTTGTCGCCCTTGTTGGGCGGGTACGGCAGGCGGTGCACCAGCAGCAGCAGATTGGGTTTGTCCATCGTTTGCCTTCAGCCCAGGTTGCGCACGATGAACGGCCCAAGCCAATTCGCCATGGGCAGCGGCATGCGCTTCCAGGCCTGGATCAGCAGGCGGTACTTGGCGTTGTTCGGGTTGTTCTGGGGAATGGCTTCGCGCTGGTAGAGGCAGAACTCGTAGTGCAACGGCTTGGGCTCAAAACCCCAGTTTTTCTTGAAGGCGTAGGGGCCGGTGCCGACCTTGCTGCGGCCGTAGTCGAACACCTTAAGACCGCGCGCGCAGGCGCGGCGCATGAGCTCCCAGTATTTGAAGTCGTTGGCGGCGAGGTCGCGCGCGGCCTCGTCGTCACCCGCGTAGTACGGCAGCACCTCGTCTCGGAAGTAGAAGCTCAGCACGCTGCTGAGCGGCTGGCCCTCGGCGGAGCTGACGGTCAGCACCTCGCAGTCGGCGCCGAAGGTGTCGCGCAGCGCCTGGAAGTAGCGCTTGGGAAACGCTGGCGTGCCGTGGCGGTGGACGTTGTCGGCGTAGAGGGCGAAGAAGCGGTCAACGGTTGCGTCGATGGCCGAGGTGAGGCCGAGCTTGATGCCTTTGCGCACCATGGCGCGCTGTTTGCGCGGGATGGCGAGCAGGTTGTCTTCTTCTTTGGGGGCAATTTCCTTGCGGAAGGTGACGTAGAGGTCTTGCGCGGGCCAGTCCGGGTGGCGCTGCTCGGTGTGGCGCAGCTCCAGGTGTTCGGCGCCGAGGGTGCGAGCGAGCTGCTGGGCGTGGGCTTCGAGCGCGTCGCGGGCCTCGTCGTTGCTGGCTGCCACGCCGCCGTACACCGCAAACGGCAGACTGGTGAGCGAGTGGCCAAACAGGCGGCTGCGGATTTCACCGAGGGGAAGCACGCCCTGGATTTCGCCGTTTTGGTGGGCGTAGAGAAAATAGGTGGCGTGACCGAACACCTCGCGCAAAACCGTTTGCCAGCCAGCACGGTGGAAAAACGTGGCTGCTGGGCAGGCCATCACGAACGCTTCCCAGCGCGCGACCTGTGAAGGGTCGGCGCTGCTGAGGCGGTCGATGCGCAGGGCTTGCACGTCAGACAAAGGGAACTCCATGCGGCGCCGGGATGTGCGATCGGGTACGCGCCGAGTTGGGCGAGCGATCCAGAAACACACGGTCCATCCGGTCCCAGCGGAAATCACCGAGCAAGCGTGCCAGGCGCTGCTCGGTCTTGCCGAGGTTGACGTAGTGGCGAAAGCGCGATTTCCAACCGACACCGGCCACGCGGGGCTGATCGGCATCGATCTCCCACGGGTGGCAGTAAAAAATGGCGGGCTGCAAGTCGCGCTGGTTCACCTGTTGCAACAGCCAGCGCGAAACGCCGTAGGGCAACAGGCGGAAATAGCCACCGCCGCTGGACGGCAGGTTGCGCTCCATCAGCCGCAAGGTGGTGGGCGGAATTTCCATCAGGCCTTCGCGGATGGGGTGCGCAAAGCGCGGCGCGTCGGGCGAGCCGTAGTGGTCGTGTTTGACCGGGTAAATGCTGGAGCTGTACTCGTGGCCGGTGGCCTGCAGCACATCGAGCGCCCAGAGGTTGCCCTGACCGATGGAAAAACTGGGCGCGCGGTAGCCGCGAATGCGCACGCCACCGATGTCTTCCAGGATGGCCTTGGCCTTTTGCACGTCTTCGCGAAATTCGGGTTCTGAGAGATCGCTGGCACGCTGATGGCCATAACCGTGGCTGGCCAGCTCGTGGTCGTCGGCAACAATGCGGCGCACCAAAGCTGGGTAGCGCTCGGCTATCCAGCCCAGGGTGAAGAAAGTGGCACGGGCTTCTTTCTCGGCCAGCAGATCGAGCATGCGGTTCACGTTGCGCTCGACCCGGCATTCCAGCGAGTCCCATTGGGATCGCTCAATACTTTCCGCGAAGGCCGAGACTTGGAAGTAGTCCTCAACGTCGATCGTGAGGGCGTTGGTGATGGTCGGCTGGGTGGGCAACAAACTGGATACCTCGCTCACTTGGGCAGCACATTGCTGTCGGCCTTGCGACCGGTACCGGCCGTGCGGTTGGCACTGACGATTTTTTTCAGGGCGCTCAGTATCTCGATGCTCACCCGCTCTTGGCGCAAGATGCTGCGCTCCATGCGCAGCAGGCGCGCGCTGAGCTGCTCGGCAGAGATGTTGGTGAGCTCGCGCTCGATCTCGGCTGTGAGGCCGGCTGCGCTCCCGAGGTCGCCATCAGCGATGGCTTTGACCTTGGGGGCGACCGCAGCGGCTTTGATCGCATCGAGATGGGCCCAGGCATCCCGAAGGCCCGGTGTGGTCTTGGGCGGCGCGGCATTTTCTTCGCGCATCTCGGTCAACACAGCTTCCACCGATGCAATCGTGATCTCCGCGCTTTCGCTCAGGTAGCCTTGCAGCAGCAGGCGGTCACACAGGGTGTTGATGCGGCGCGGGATACCGCCAGCGTGATGGTGAATAGCGCGAAAAACGCCGGGTCCGAACATCGGCTTGTCGGTGGCGCCAGCGCATTTGAGACGGTGCTCGATATAGGCACGCGTGTCGTCTTCGTCCAGTGCGCCGAGGTGGCAGCGCGCGGTCACGCGCTGGCGCAGCTGCAACATGCCCGGGCCTTGCAGCATGTCTCGGAACTCGGGCTGGCCGATCAGAAAGGTTTGCAACAACGCTTGGTTGCCAAACTGAAAATTGGACAGCATGCGCAGCTCTTCAACCGCCTGCTGTTGCAGGTTTTGCGCTTCGTCGACGATCAGCAGGCAGCGCTTGCCCTGGGTGGTCTGGGTGATGAAGAAAGCCTCCAACGCCATGAGCATGTCGGCTTTCCCAGCCGGGGGGCGCAGCGGCACGCCAAAGGCGGCGCACACCAGCTTGAGCGCGTCTTCAGCGCCGAGCTGGGTGCTCACAAGGTGGGCGGCAACAACCGAGCCGTTTTCCAGGCTGTCGAGCAGGTCGCGCACGATGGTGGTTTTGCCCGCGCCCACCTCGCCGGTGATGACGATGAAGCCTTCGCCGCGCATCACGCCATAGACCAGATACGAGCGCGCGCGGCGGTGCGGCTTGCTGCTGTAGTAGAACTTGGGGTCGGGGTTGAGCTGGAAGGGCTTGCTGCTCAGTCCGTAGAAGGCTTCGTACATGTTCAGAACCGGTGGGTCAGCAAGGCGGAGATGGCGGTTTCGCTGAATGCGTTGACAGCGCTGTTGTCGTACTGCGTGTGGCGCAGCTGCACCGTGCCGCTGGTGCGTGGCGCCAAGCGTGTGGTGTAGCCCAGGGCTAGGGAGGTGCTGCGGTTGGTTTGCGTGAGGCCAACGCCGCTGCCTTCGCTCGTCTGACGGGCCAGGCTGGCGCTCACACTGCTGATGGGGGTGAGCCGGTGTGCCAAGTTGATGCTCGCGCCCTGCCGGTCGATGCGGCTGTTGGTATCGAAATCGTCACCGAGATTGAGCAGGGATTGCAGACGATTCGAGCGGGCGCGCGTGAGCGCAAAAGTGATCACCGAGCGCTGCCCGACCAGCGCCACGGACAGCGACTGCGCGCGCTGGACGGTGGCAGAAGACGAGAGAAAGTTCTGGAAGATTTGTGCGTCGCCCGGCAAACCCAGATTGAGCAATTCGGCATTGATGCGCTGGGCGCGCTCGATCGGATCGGGCGTGGTGGGGGCGTACAGGTTGTCGAGCAAGGCATAGATTGAACCCAGTGAGGCTTGCGCCGCCTGCAGCGGCGAGTCGAGCACACCGCGCGTGTCGGTCAGGCGCCAGACGGTGCGCGCGGTGCGGTGCTCCAGCGCGATGTTATATGCAGTGCCGAAATAGCGGTCTTCCACGCCCACGAACAAGCGGCTGCGGTTGGACGGGCGCCAATCGACATCCACACCAACGGTGTTGTACGACTCCCGGTTGGGGGTAAGAATGTCGTTGGATTCAACGCCCGCATACACCGTGCTTCGAAGTTGCGCTGAGATGACCGCGATGAGGCCAGCGCGCAAGCTGTTGGAACTGGTGGCGCGGCCAATTGAGTAGTCGACCTCTTGCGCGTTGGCGTTGAAGGTCCAGCCCAGCGTCTGCCCTTGCATGCGGCTGCCCAGCGCCAACGAGAGCGCCTGCACCGTCAGGTCGGAGCGGGTGCTGGCATCGGTGCTGCGCGTCTCCAGGTTGTAGCGCAGCTCGTAATCGGCCAGGCCAGCCAGGTCACCCCTCACATAAGGAGAGACACGGAATCGGGTGGTTTGCGAGCGGTTGATGTCCCCGAAGGCGTTGGATGTGGGACTGAAGGCTGAGACGGCTTGATCGTCGACAACGCCAGAGACGTCCACGAAGGCGCGGTTGTCCCATGCGTTGAAGGTGCCGCTGGCGTTGAGCGCGTGGCGCAGGTTATCGCCCGAGGTGTCTTGCGCGTAGTACAAGCCACGCAGCGAGTAATCGAGAAACCCCCGAACGCGTGGCCCATTCATCACCAGGCGCACACCCGGACTGACTTCTATCAGCTGTTCGCTGCGCGGATCGGTGGCCGAGAGGTTGCCGTTGTTGGACAGCGTGGCGCCCAATGAGATGCGCGGCTCTAGCCACAGCGTGGGTTTGGGACCGAAGGCCGTTGTGTCCTGAGCCTGCGCGCTGATCGAGAGCAACAGCACGGTGAGGGCTGCGGCGGCCGAGACACTGCTGCGCGCCGGCAGAGCAACCCTGAAGCAAGCGCTTGAAGACATCGTTGGCAGATTCAAGCTTTTTTTCATTGGGGCGCCATTTGTAATTCGCCGGCTGCCACAGCTTGCCCATAGCCGTAGCCGTAGCCATAGGCGTCCTGATCGCCGCCGCGCACTTGGTTGAGCAGCATCAGCTTGACCGGGCAGGCCTCAATGGTGGTCAGCGCGTGCTTCACCTGGGTTTGCAGGGTGCGCTCGGCCCGCACCACCACGATGATCTGGCCCATGTGGGTGGCGAGCACGCGCGCCTCGGTGGTGAGCAGCAGCGGTGGCGAGTCAAAAATAATGATGCGATCGGGATAGCGGCGGCCCATCTCCTTCACCAGATCGGTCATGGCGTCGCTGGCCAGCAGCTCGGTGGCGCGCGGGTGTGGCGTGCCGCCGGGCAACAAGGTGAGCTTGTCGACGTTGGTGCCCAGCATGGCATCGGCCATTTCGATGCGATCGTCGACCAACAGATCGAGCAGACCGGGGCCAGGAGGCAAACCCAAGACCCGGCTGAGCGATGGACCGGCCACGTCAGCGTCGACCAGCAACACACGATGGTCTTGCTCCATCGCGATGCTCATGGCGAGGTTGATCGCGTTGAAGGTCTTGCCCTCCCCGGCCATGGCGCTGGTGACCATGATCAGATTGCCCGACTGAACCACCGACGCGCCTCGGCCCGCTGCATTCACCAGCAAAGGCCGCTTGATGACGCGAAACTGGTTGGCGATGGGCGAGCGCGGCATCTCGGGTGTGACAAATCCAGCCACGCCCAGCGCGGTGAGATCAAGCTGCACCGTTTTGGCGGTGGGGCGCTGGGCTTCGACGGCCACATGGGGCAGCACCGGCCACGCCGGTGAAGCCGCTGTCGCAGGAACAGATGGGGCGGCAACTGGAGCAGTAGGCTGGGGCCGCGCAGTGGCTGGGGCATGCGGCGCGCTGGCGCTTGGTACTGGCCGTGGCTGCGGGGCGGCGTCGAGACCCGCGCGGCGCAGCTGCTCCAGGCGTTCGGCGGCTTTTTCAATCAGGCTGGTCATGCTGTTGTTTTCCTAGGTCAGAAGGCCGGCGCGGTAATACATGAACGCCATGCCGGCGCCGAACACCACCAACAAGGCCAACACCGCGGCCAGGAATCGTTTCAAGCTGCGCCGCTCGCTTTGTTGCAGCGCGTCGTTGCGCACCGCGCTCACCACACCGAGGATCGGCAATGCGGCAGCGCCACGCAGCGTGGCCGCGTCAAAGAACACCGGCCGAACTTGCGTCATCAAAAAGGTGATGCCCAGCCCACTGGCCAGTGCGGCCAGCAAGGCCAGCGGCATCAGCAGCAGGCGGTTGGGCGCCACGGGCTTGGAGCTGGCCCGGGGCGGGTCGATGACGCGGAAATCGGCCAAGCTGGAAGAACTCTCAAGCTCGCCGCTCAAGGTGATGGACTCGCGCCGCTTCACCAGATCGTCGTAGTTCTTGCGGGTGATCTCGTAGTCGCGGTTGAGTTGGGACTGCTCCGCCTCCATTTGAGGCGCGAGCTTGAGCTGCCCCTGCGCACGCACCATGCGCGACTCGAACTCGGATACGCGCGCGCGCAAACCCGATGCCTGCACCTCGGCGGCAGCGGCCACTTTGGACAGCTCCACCAGAGCCGGGTTGGTGGTGACCAGCGACTGGTTGGGGTTGGCCTGAAACTGGCGCTGCAGTTCAGCGACTTCCTTGCGTTTTTGCTCTTCCAGGTCCTTGAGCAAACGCCGAGCGTTGATCACGTCGGGGTGCTGCTCGGTGTAACGCTGCAGCAATACGTCCAAGCTGCGCCGCACGGGTTCGATGCGCGCATCCAGCTCCGGCGCTGCGATGCTGGACGCCGCTGCGCTGGCGGGGTTGCGCAGTTCGACCCGCGCCTGATCGAGCTGGCGGCGCGCGGTAGCGCTGGCGCTCTCGGCTTCGCGCAAATCGAGCCGCGCCTGACTCAAAGTGTTGGTGAGCTCGGCCATGCGGCCGGCCATGTCGAGACCACCCTGGCCTTGCAACTCGATGTTGCGCAGCCGAAAATCCTTGAGCTGCGATTCGGCTTTGGTGAGTCTGGCCTCGTAATTTTTGATCTGCTCCTCGATGAAACGCCGTGCACCCTCGGAGTCGGACTTGGTGTCGCCCAAGCTGGACTCAACAAAAATCGTGAGCAGCGATTGCACCACGCGCAGTGCCTTGTCGGGGCTGTCGCCACGGTAAGAAAGGGTGTAGAGGTTGTCGCGACCGGTGGATCGGATCGATACGGCGCTGATGGTCCCCTCAATCAGCGCGGCGCGCTCGGCGTCGGTCTTAACGCCCAGATCGAGATCGGCCATGCGAATCAGCTTCTCCACGTTGGGCCGACTCACCAACGTGCGGCTGAGCATGTTGATTTGCTGCTCGATGTTGGGCTGCACCGCCAGCCCAGCCATCAGCGGCCGCAGAATGGTCTGCGTGTCCACAAACACCCGAGCCGAGGCTTCGAACCGATTGGGCAGCAGCATGACAGCAGCGGCCACCGCAGCGGTAACGATCCAGGCCACCAGCACACCCAGGCGCCGGTACTGCCACATCCCACGCAAGATGGTGGTGACTTGGTTGATAAGTTCTTGCATAACAGCAGCCGAAAAAGAAAGCCGGTCAATGAAACGCCCGACTTGAGCGCCCGCACGTTCGCCAAGGCATCAGGCTCAAGCGGTCAGAACCAGCCCTGCGGAATGATCAGCACATCGCCCGGCAGCATTTCCACGTTGGCCGAGATGTCGCCGCGCTTGACCAGATCTTGCAGGCGCACGCTGTAGCGCTTGTTGCCTTCGCTGGCACGCACCAGGGTGGCTTTGTTGCCGTCGGCAAAATCGGTCAGGCCACCCACGGCAATCATCACGTCCATCACAGTCATTTTTTGCTTGTAGGGCAGGAACTGCGGACGCGCGGCCTCGCCGAGCACGCGAATTTGTTCGCTGTAGGGGCCGACAAAACTGGTGACCACCACGGTCACGACCGGGTCGCGCACGAATTTGCCCAAAGCCTTTTCCACGTCGCGGGCGATTTGGGTTGGCGTCTTGCCCTGCGCCACCAATTCGTCGACCAGCGGTGTGGCGACCTTGCCGTCGGGTCGCACCGGTACCGATGCCGAGAGCTCGGGGTTGCGCCAGACGGTGATGTTGAGCATGTCGCCCGGACCCACCACATAGCTGTAGTCAGCACTTGAAGCTGTGGCGGGTGCAGGCGGGTGGGCCGAGCTGGTATTTGCGCAGCCCGAGACGCCCAGCACCAGAGCGCCGATCGCCGCACCCACGAACGCTGCCCGCTTGACGACTGAAGTGTGAACTTGCATGGTAGCTCTCTTTATTGAATTCAAAAGTGTTACTGTAGATTAACACAAACAAACATAACGCAACACAATGGATGATGGAATTTTTGGCTAAGCATACTTTGGTTGAAAGCATGACGACAAGGCTTCGGACATGCAAGAGCATCTGAAAGCGTGGTTTCTTTGATTGGTGCCCCTGTGGTCTGCGGCAAAGCAGCTCCCCAGAGCCCTGCGGACGCGCCGCTAAAATCGCGGGTGAGTTCAACCCCTTCTGGAAACCCAGCATGTCCCTTTTTTCTGCCGTCGAAATGGCGCCCCGCGATCCCATCCTGGGCCTCAACGAACAGTTCAACGCCGACCCCCATCCAGACAAAGTCAACCTGGGCGTGGGCGTGTACTTTGATGACAACGGCAAACTGCCGCTGCTGGCCTGTGTGCAAGCAGCGGAGAAGGCGATGATGGAAAAGCCAAGTGCGCGCGGCTACTTGCCGATCGATGGCATTGCCGCCTACGACGCGGCTGTCAAATGTCTGGTTTTCGGTGCTGACAGCGAGCCTGTCACCTCGGGCCGGGTGGCCACCGTGCAAGGCATTGGGGGCACCGGGGGCCTGAAGATCGGTGCCGATTTCTTGAAAAGACTCAATCCAAACGCCAAGGTGCTGATTTCCGATCCCAGCTGGGAAAATCACCGTGCTCTGTTCACCAACGCCGGCTTTGTGGTGGAGAGCTACACCTACTACGACGCGGCCAAACGCGGCGTTGATGTGGAGGGCATGCTCGCCAGCCTTCAAGCGGCAGCGCCGGGCACCATCGTGGTGTTGCACGCCTGCTGCCACAACCCGACCGGCTACGACATCACGCCCGAGCAATGGGACCAGGTGATTGCGGTGGTGAAGGCGCGGCAACTCGCCCCATTCCTCGACATGGCCTACCAGGGTTTTGGCTACGGGATTGCAGAAGACGGCGCGGCGATCGCCAAGTTTGTTGCATCTGGCATGAGCTTCTTTGTCTCGACTTCGTTTTCCAAGAGCTTCAGTTTGTATGGCGAGCGCGTGGGCGCTTTGTCGGTGCTGTGCGAGAGCAAGGAAGAAGCAGCACGCGTGCTCAGCCAGCTCAAGATCGTGATCCGCACCAACTACTCCAACCCGCCGATCCACGGTGGGGCAATCGTGGCCGCTGTGCTCAACAACCCCGAATTGCGCGCCCTGTGGGAGCAGGAGCTGGGCGAGATGCGGGTTCGCATCAAGGCGATGCGCCAGAAACTGGTGGACGGCCTCAAGGTGGCTGGCGTGGAGCAGGACATGGGCTTCATCACCCAACAGATCGGTATGTTCAGCTACTCGGGTCTGAGCAAAGAACAAATGGTGCGCTTGCGCAGCGAGTTCGGCGTCTACGGCACCGACACTGGCCGCATGTGCGTGGCTGCGCTCAACAGCAAGAACATCGACCACGTCTGCCGCGCGATCGCGCAGGTGATTTGAGCAGCTGAACCGGAGTCCAAGCCGAAAAAAAGCCCCCCGCATGCGGGGGGCTTTTTTGTTGCACAGACGGCGATGAGCGGTGAAGCGGTTCGCAAACGTGACAAAAGCGAGGAGAAACCCGGTGAAATCCCCGCAACGCAACGGATCACTAGCTGATATATTGCACTGCAACATAACCGACCGGCACCACATTCATGCTTTATCAGATCTACGAAGCCCAGCGTTCCATGATGGAGCCTTTCACGGGCTTGGCTGAGGTTGCGTCCAAGCTCTACAGCAACCCAGCATTGCCCTTGTCGCAGTTTCCGCTGGCGCAACGGATGTCGGCGGCCTACGACCTGATGCACCGCCTCGGCAAAGACTACGAAAAGCCAGAATTCGGTGTGCGCACTGTGAGTGTGGATGGCGTGGAAGTGGCCATTCACGAGCGGATCGAGATGGACAAGCCATTTTGTGAGCTGCGCCGCTTCAAGCGCTACTGCGACGACACCGCCACCCTGGCCAAACTCAAGGCGCAGCCGGTGGTGTTGCTCGTGGCGCCGCTCTCAGGCCACTACGCCACCTTGCTTCGCGACACCGTGCGCACCATGCTCAAAGACCACAAGGTCTACATCACGGACTGGAAGAATGCGCGCTTGGTGCCGCTGTCCGAAGGCGAGTTCCACCTCGACGATTATGTGAATTACGTGCAAGAATTCATTCGCTACCTGCAAAAAACCTATGGCAACTGCCATGTGGTGAGCGTGTGCCAGCCCACCGTGCCGGTGATGGCAGCGGTCTCGCTCATGGCCACGCGCGGTGAACTCACTCCACTGACCATGACCATGATGGGCGGCCCGATTGATGCGCGCAAGTCGCCCACGGCGGTGAACGACTTGGCGGTCGAGCGCAGCCACAGCTGGTTTGAGAACAACGTGATTTTCAAGGTGCCCAGTAAATTCCCCGGCGCCGGTCGCCGCGTGTACCCGGGTTTTCTGCAGCACACCGGCTTCATCGCGATGAACCCGAATCGCCACGCCACCAGCCATTACGACTACTTCCAAGACCTGATCAAGGGAGACGACTCCAGCGTTGAGAGCCACCGCAAGTTTTACGACGAGTACAACGCGGTACTCGACATGGACGCGGCCTACTACCTGGAGACCATCGAAACGGTGTTCCAGGAGTTCAAGCTGGTGCACGGCACCTGGGATGTGAAAAACCCCGAGGGCAAGCCTGAGCGGGTGAACCCGGCCGATATCCGCCACACCGCGCTGCTGACGGTTGAGGGCGAGCTTGACGACATTTCGGGCAAGGGCCAGTCCGAAGCGGCGCACGATTTGTGCGCAGGTATCGAGAAGCGACACCACATTGAGGTGCTGGGCGCGGGTCACTATGGCATTTTCAGCGGCCGTCGCTGGCGCGAAAAGGTGTACCCGGAACTCACACGTTTCATTTTGGAATACCAGCCGAAGCCTGCCGATCAGCCAGTGTTGGAGGCTGCTGTAGAAGTGGTTGCGCCGAAAACGGTGGTCGCACCACCACCAACGGCTTCTGCCACCTTGAGCAAGATCGGCGCCAAAAAGCCCGCCAGCACTGCGACAGCCAAGGCAAAAGCCGCCCAAAAGCCCACCCGCACTGCCTCAGCCAAGGCGACGGCCGTCCAAAAGCCCGCGCAGGTGGCAGTGGCCAACCCTGTGTCTATGCCAGAGCCAGCGGCGATGGCAGCTGTCAAACCTACGCCAGTGGCAGTGATCGAGCCCTTGCCAGTTGCAATGACCAACCCCGAGCAGATGGTGGTGACCGAGCCTGAACAGGCGGCAGTCACAAAGTCCGCTCAGGCGCTGGCGGCCACGCCCGAGCCAGTGGCGGAGACCAGACCCGCGCAGGCGATCGCCCCGGGCCGGCCCGCTGCGAAAAAGCCGCGCGCTGCTTCCGGCAAACGCTGACGGGTTGCGCCGCTGCGGTGCTGCCCCGGTTACCTCGCCCGCATGAACGATCTCGCCCAGCGCATTGATGCCGCCCTGCCCCAGACCCAGTGCACCCGCTGCGGTTTTCCGGACTGCGCCAGCTATGCGCAGGCGGTTGCGGCGGGCGAAGCCGGCATCAACCAATGCCCGCCGGGTGGCGCCGAGGGTGTGGCGCGGCTGGCAGCCATCACCGGCCGCCCGTTCAAGCCCCTGAACCCGGAGCACGGTGTTGAGGGCCCGCTCACCGTGGCGATGATCGACGAGGACTGGTGCATCGGCTGCACGCTGTGCATCAAAGCCTGCCCGGTGGACGCGATCGTGGGCAGCAACAAGCGGATGCACACTGTGATCGAGCCGCACTGCACCGGCTGCGAGCTGTGCCTGCCGGTCTGCCCGGTGGACTGCATTTCTCTGGAGGTGGTGAGCGGTGCGCGCACCGGCTGGGAGGCCTGGAGCGCAGCGCAGGCTCACAGCGGGCGCGAGCGTTACCAGCAGCGGCAGCTGCGGCTGGCGCGGGAGCAAAAAGAGCACGAGTCACGCCTGCAAGCGAAGGCGCGAATGAAACTGACCGACCTCGCCGCGCACAGCCAGCACACCGACCCTGCTGTGCTGGACAAGAAACGTGCGGTGATTGAGGCGGCGCTGGCACGGGCCCGCGAACGTCGCAACCCGATTCTTGCCAAAATCCAGGATCAAACTCAGGCCGACACCAGCGCCGACTTGTAAACGCCACAGCCCACATACAAGTCGTCGACCTGCGTGACGAAGGACATCTTGGTTTGCACCTTGCCCGACTGCGGGTTGACGATGTCGTATTCGACCCAGCCCGGTGCGTCCTCGGCTTGCGCCACGATCGAGTCCAACAAAGCCTGGCCGTCCACCCCGCGGATGTCCTGTACCCGCGAGCCCACTTTCTCGGGTTTGCCACCAAAGGCGCGGTAGGCACCTTGGCGATCAAGCGCAAACACGTACATGTCGCGATCGTGGAAGCCGCTTTGTGGCTCGGTCAGCGACCGGACAAAGCGCTCCCGGCCAACAGACTGCCGGTGTTCCAACGCCAACTCCACCAGCGCCATGGCTTCATCTGCCGTGCCCTGTTGCAACCGAAACGAAGCCACAGCGTGCGCCAGCTCGCCGGCCCTGGACGCCAGCTGATCGGCCTGTTGCACCGAGCGCTCCACCATTTGGGCATTGCGCTGGGTGATCTGATCAAGTTGGCCAACGGCCGACGAAATCTGGATCAAGCCGGTGCTTTGCTCGGCACTGGCGGCCGAGATCAGCGACATATTGGCCGCCACACCCCGAACGCCTGAGACGATTTGCGCCATGTTGTCCCCCGCCAAGCGGATGTGCTTGACGCTTGTGTCCACCTGGCCGCTTGATGTCTGGATCAGCGCGCGAATCTCCTTTGCCGAGGCCGCCGAGCGCTGCGCCAGCGAACGTACCTCACTGGCCACCACCGCAAAGCCGCGACCCTGCTCGCCGGCACGCGCCGCCTCCACCGCCGCATTGAGCGCGAGGATGTTGGTCTGGAAAGCCAGGCTGTCGATCACGCCGATGATCTCGCTCATCTGCTTGGCTCCTTTCTGAATGGCCGCCACCGATTCCACTGCATCGGTCATGGCCTGACCACCCGATTCGGCCACATCGCGCACCTGAGCCGCCTGGGTGTCGGAATCGCTGGCAGTTGCGGCGTTCTGATTCACTGTGCTGGAAAGCTCCTGCACGCTGGCCGCCGTCTGCTCTAGGTTGGCCGCCTGCTGCTCGGTGCGGCCGGCCAGATCCCGGTTACCCGCAGCAAGCCCCGCGCCGGCATGCGCCACCAGCGCCGAATTGCTGCGAACCTCGGCCACCATGGCCGACAGGTTGCTGTTCATTTGCTTGAGCAGCAAAGCCTGCTCGGCCAGCTCGTCGGATCCACGCACCACCACGCTGGAGCGCAGGTTGCCACCGGTGGTCTCGCGCATGACCGAAATGATCTGGCGAAAATCGCTCACAAAACTGAAATAGAACGACAGCAGCAGATAGGCCAAGAGCGCGATTCCCAGGCTCGAAGCCCCCAGGACGCCCCAGCGCAACTGCTCTTCGCTTGCCAGTCGCTGCGACAGCAGGCTGGACAGGCGGTCAGTGAGCTTGGCATCGTGAGCGGCAATCACTTCGATCGCGGCGGTCCCCTTGGCAAAGTAGTCGCCAGCGGCCACGGTGCCGGGGGAGCCCAACGCGCGCTCGGCCTCTGCCAGAAAGGCCTTCACCTGATCGACGGTTGCCTGCCCGTCGATGTCGCCTTGGCCATGCTGGCGCAAAAAACGCTGCAGATAGGCAATGTCATCGCTGCGGCTTTTCGCGCTGATGATCAGCGTTTGAACGCGCTGAATGGCCAAAATATCCGGTTCAGGTCGGGCGAGCTGCCCAGCTCCAAGGCCGCGAATCTGCCCCAGCATCTCAGACCAAGCCGGTGTGTGGCTGACCAGGGTGTCCATCAAAAAATAGGTCGCAGGGACCGGGTCGAACAACAGGCTGGAACGCTCCGCTGCGGTGTGGATCAGCTGCAGGAGCAAGCCGATCAGCTCGGTATGTGTGGCAAAGGCCTCCGGCGCTGAGCGCTGCTCCAGCGCGGGCAGCGCCTGAATGCGGGATTTCAGCGGCGCCCATTCACTGGCCAGATCGAAGTCGGGCCGCTGCGCCATGACGGCTTCAAGCTTGGCGACCTCAGCATTCAGCGCCTGACGCGTCTGGGCCAGGGCATCACTCGCCCCCGCGTTGCCCGAGATCACCATGTTTGTCTGCCCACGGTGCTTTTGCACCTCCCGGGTCAGTGCGCCGATCTGCTGCACCCAAAGGCCGCCGGCAGCTTCGTCCTGGGTTACCTGAATATCCTCACCCAGGCGAAGGTTGGCAGACACGGTGATCAGGAGCAGCGGAATCAGCAGAACCAGCGCGAGGATGAGCAGCTTGGCAGGAAGCCGCAACTTTCGCATCAGCGCGGCACCAGGCTTCAGCGGCTTGAACGACAACATAGGCGAGTTGCTCCAGGAATGAAATTAACAAAAAGTATCAATGTGTATCGACTGCGCGCCTGAGATCTTGAGCGCAACAAGCCAGGCGAAGCTCAGTGCGGCGCGGTGTGGACACCCGACTGGTGTGACTCGTAGAAACGAAACAGCTGACTGGCGAGCATGCCCAGCGTGTCATCTCCCATGGCCCGTGCGTGCGCCAGCTGCTGCAGTGCGTAGCCCGGGTTGCCGAGCATGTGGATGCGGCTGATGGACATGCCGTGTCTCGCCATGCGCAGGCTGAACAAGCCCAGCAAGTCTTCAGGCCATGGCACCCCGGGCGGGTGCTCATGTCGGCCAGCTGCCAAGCCAGCGCAGCGGGTGTCGTCTTGGCGCAGCAAATCATCCCCCGCCATCGGATCGCGGCGAGAAGTTTGGGGCGGACGGGCTTGTTCCATGGGCATCTCCGAAACATCACGGGGGTCGGCAGCAGACACAACGTAGCCGACAAGGTGATCTTCAATGTAACCCTCGGACCTTCTGGTCTCTGGCCGATGAAAGGGTGAATTTCAGCCCAGTTCGGGCGAACAGGCCGTGCTGTTTGCCACAATGTCGGCATGTCGAAAATCCCAACCCGCTTGATCAAACTCACCGCCCAACCCGCTGGTGCGCCTGAGACCGACCGCCCAAAACCGGATCGCTTGGTTCGCGGCGACCCCATGCGCGAAACCTGGAACCTGGTGCAGGCCGATCTGACCGCAGGCGAGGTGTTTTGTGGTGTTTGGCGCTGTGAACCTGGCCACTGGCGGATCTCGATGGGTGCCACCGAGCGCGAGCTGTTCACCGTGGTCGCCGGTCGCTGCCGGGTGCACGACAGCAACGGTGGCTTTGAAGAGATGGGACCGGGGGAAGGTCTCTACATTCCGCCCGGCTTTGAGGGCGAATTCGAGGTGGTGGAGACGCTGACCAAAACCTACATGATTTGTGAGTAGCGGGCGCCTCAGAAAAAACCCCGCCAAGGCTTTCGCCCGGCGGGGTCGGTCTCCTCGGCTCCTGTTGTTCAGCTGGGCTGCCCGGCCAGCTTGGCAAACGCGCTGACCACCTCGGGCGGCGCCTGCACCAGCTCGATCAGCACGCCCTCGCCGGCGATCGGAAACTCGTCGTTCGCTTTGGGGTGCAGGAAAGTGATGTCGAACCCTGCTGCGCCTTTGCGAATCCCGCCCGGCGCGAAGCGCACCCCGTTGCCCGTCAGCCATTCGACCGCCTGCGCCAAGTCGTCGATCCAAAGACCAATGTGGTTCAGCGGCGTGGTGTGTACCGCTGGCTTCCTGTCGGGATCGATCGGCTGCATGAGATCGACCTCGACCTTGAACGGGCCGCTGCCAATCGCGCAGATGTCCTCATCCACGTTCTCGCGCTCGCTTTGAAAAGTGCCGGTGACCTCCAGGCCGAGCATCTCGACCCAGAGCTTTTGCAGGCGCAGTTTGTCGGGCCCGCCGATGGCGATTTGCTGGATGCCCAACACCTTGAAAGGGCGCTTGGCCCGGGTGGATGTCATGGGTTCTCCGCCAAGGTCATCGGCCTGTCAGCCAGGCTGGACTTCACCTTGTGTGCCGTCAGACCCAGCTTGGCCAGCAGCTTCTTGTCAGCATCGGCGTCCGGGTTGCCAGTCACCAGCAGCTTGTCGCCATAAAAAATTGAATTGGCACCAGCGATAAAACACAGTGCCTGCACCGCTTCGCCGAGCTGCTGTCGGCCAGCCGACAGGCGCACACGTGCAGTGGGCATGGTGATCCGGGTCACCGCGATCACGCGCACAAAATCCAGTGGGTCGATCTGCGGCGCATCAGCGAGCGGGGTGCCGGGCACACGCACCAGGCTGTTGATGGGCACCGACTCGGGGTAGGGATTCAGGTTGGCAAGCTGTGCGATCAGGCTTGCGCGGTCCACAGGCGACTCTCCCATACCCACGATACCTCCGCAGCACACGCCGATACCTGCCTGCCGAACGCTGTTCAGTGTGTCCAGACGGTCCTGATAGGTGCGTGTGTCGACCACTTGGCCGTAGTACTCGGAAGAGGTGTCGAGGTTGTGGTTGTAATAGTCAAGCCCAGCGGCTTTCAGCTGTTCGGCGTGATGTGGTTCCAGCATGCCCAAGGTAGCGCAAGTCTGCAGGCCCAGGCCCTTGACCGCTTTGATCAACTCGGCCACCTTAATCACGTCGCGATCCTTGGGCCCACGCCAGGCCGCGCCCATACAAAAGCGCGTCGCTCCGGCGTCTTGGGCCGCTTTGGCAGCCCGCACCACCTCGTCCAACTCCAACAGCTTTTGGGCTGTGACGCCGGTGTCGTATTGCGCCGCTTGTGGACAGTACCCACAGTTTTCCGGACAACCTCCCGTTTTGACCGACAACAGGGTAGCCAACTCAATGTCGCCCTCGGGAAAGTGCTCGCGGTGCACCAACTGGGCACGGTGCATCAACTCCATGAACGGCAGGTCCAGCAAGGCCTGCACGTCAGAGACAGCCCAGAGGCCTTGCGCGTTCTGACCCCGTGGTCGCTGAAAGGCGATGGGGTAAGTCTGTCCCTTGACAGCTTCAGTTATCGAATTCATTCGAACTCCACGATGATTTGGTCAACGGTCAACGACGCACCCTTCTCAGCAGTGATGGTCTTCACGACGCCGTCGGCGCTGGCGAACAACACGTTCTCCATCTTCATGGCTTCGATCACCGCCACCCGCTCGCCCGCCTGCACCTTCTGCCCCACCTGCACAGCCACATCGGCCAGCAGACCGGGCATGGGCGAGAGCACGAACTTGCTCATGTCGGGCGGCGCCTTGAACGGCATCAGCCGGTGCAGCTCGGCCATGCGCGGCGAGACCACCATGGCCTCGATGCGGGTGCCGTTGTGCTGCACCACCAGCGCCAGCGGGTTGCGCGCGGTGCCGCGCTCGATTTGGGCGGTGAACGGCTGGCCATTGCAGCTGCCGGTGATGCACACGTCGTTGATTCGCGACGGGCTGGTGATGGTGTAACGCTGGCCGTCCACCGTCACCGTGGCCACACCAATCTCACCCACCTCTTCCAATACCTTCACTTCGCTGTAGCCGTGCTCGCCAGCGGCGTCCAAGGTGATCACGCCGTAATCGTGGCCCACCTTCACGCCGTAACCGGGCAGCTGGCCAGAGATGCCCGCAGCACGCTCGCGCGACTTGCGGCGCACGAAGGTGGCGAGCGCCACCAAGAATCGCGGGTCGTCGTGCGGCACGTCTTCGGCCCGAAAGCCATTGGCGTAGTGCTCCGCAATGAAACCAGTGTTGAAATCGCCCGAGACAAACTGCGGGTGCGCCAGCAGCGCCGCTTGGAACGGGATGTTGCTGCTGATGCCGCGAATCACAAAGCCGTTGAGCGCCTCGCGCATCATGGCGATCGCATCGCCGCGGTCTTTGCCGTGCACGATGAGCTTGGCGATCATCGAATCGTAGTACATCGGGATCTCGCCGCCGTCGACCACGCCGGTGTCGACCCGCACGCCATAGCGCTGCGTGGTGTCCCCTTGGAACATGGTCTGCTCAGGCGGCGCGAAGCGCACCAGCCGGCCAACGCTTGGGAGGAAGTTGCGAAACGGGTCTTCGGCGTTGATGCGGCACTCGATGGCCCAGCCTTCGCGCTTCACATCAGCCTGCGTCAGCGGCAGCGCCTCGCCGGCAGCCACGCGGATCATCAGCTCGACCAGATCGAGCCCAGTGATGCACTCGGTGACCGGGTGTTCCACCTGCAGGCGGGTGTTCATCTCCAGGAAATAGAAGTCTTGGTCTTTGCCGACCACAAACTCCACCGTGCCCGCGCTCTGGTATTGAACCGCCTTGGCCAGTGCCACCGCCTGCTCGCCCATGGCTTTGCGGGTGGCGTCAGAGATGAAGGGCGACGGCGCTTCTTCAATCACCTTCTGGTGTCGGCGCTGAATAGAGCACTCGCGCTCGTTGAGGTAGATCACGTTGCCCTGGCTGTCGCCGAGCACCTGAATCTCGATGTGGCGCGGCTCCAGCACGTACTTTTCGATGAACACGCGGTCATCACCAAAGCTGTTGCGCGCCTCGTTCTGGCAAGCAGTGAAACCTTCCAGCGCCTCCTTGTCGTTGGCCGCCACGCGCAGGCCCTTGCCACCGCCACCAGCCGAGGCCTTGATCATCACCGGGTAACCGATGTCACGGGCAATTTCCACCGCGCGCTCGGCAGATTCGATGGCGTTGTTCCAGCCCGGGATGGTGTTCACTTGGGCTTCAAGCGCCAGCTTCTTGGACGCGATCTTGTCGCCCATGGCCGCAATCGAATGCGCCTTCGGACCGATAAACGCAATGCCTTCGTCTTCGCAACGCTTGGCAAAGGCCTCGTTTTCGCTCAGAAAACCGTAGCCGGGGTGGATGGCTTGCGCGCCAGTTTGCTTCGCAGCCTCAATGATCTTGTCCGCAACCAGATAGGACTCGCGCGACGGCGCGGGACCGATTGACACCGCCTCGTCGGCCAGGCGCACATGCCGCGCATCTTTGTCGGCCTCGGAATACACCGCCACGGTGGCGATACCCATTTTTTTGGCCGTAGCGATAACGCGGCAGGCGATCTCGCCGCGGTTGGCGATCAGAATTTTGGTGAACATATAAGTCTCCTAGACCCGAGCAAGTTGATTGGTTGTGTGGTGACGCGTCGCTGCGCCCGCCAAGGGCGCGGTGCGCCCGCTTCCGCTCATGTCCCCCGCCCTGCGGGCTCCTCCTTGACTTCGCTGCAGCAGGCGCACCACACCCTTGGCTGCGAAGGGTGTTGATGTGTTTAAACCAGAGGAGCGCCGATCAGCCAAGATCGGGTGGCCTGTGCGTTTTGCGTAGGTAAAGGAGGAGGCCGAAGGCCGGGGGACACGAAGCAAAACGCTCAGGCCACCCGTTCCAGCGCGAAAAAAAGTCACGGTAAATCCCAAGCAACTCAGAGCGGGATGTTCCCGTGCTTGCGCCACGGGTTCTCGATCTTCTTGTCTTTGAGCATGACCAGCGAGCGGCAGATTCGCTTGCGGGTTTCGTGCGGCAGGATCACGTCGTCGATATAGCCGCGCGCGCTGGCCACAAACGGGTTGGCAAAGCGGGCCTTGTATTCGGCTTCTTTGGCGGCGAGTTTTTCCGGGTCGCCCTTGTCTTCACGGAAAATGATTTCCACCGCACCCTTGGCGCCCATCACCGCGATTTCGGCGTTGGGCCAGGCGAAGTTGACATCGCCGCGCAGGTGTTTTGAGGCCATCACGTCGTAAGCGCCGCCGTAGGCTTTGCGGGTGATCACGGTGATTTTTGGCACGGTGCATTCGGCGTAGGCGTAAAGCAATTTGGCCCCGTGTTTGATGATGCCGCCGAACTCCTGCGAGGTGCCGGGCATGAAGCCGGGCACGTCAACAAAGGTGATGACCGGGATGTTGAATGCATCGCAAAAGCGCACAAAGCGCGCTGCCTTAATACTCGACTTGATGTCCAAACAACCGGCCAGCACCAGCGGCTGGTTCGCCACAATGCCCACCGTCTGGCCGTCCATGCGCGCGAAGCCGATCAGGATGTTCTTGGCGTACTCGGGTTGCAGCTCGAAAAAGTCGCCATCGTCCACCGTTTTGACGATCAGCTCCTTCATGTCGTAGGGCTTGTTCGGATTCTCAGGCACCAGGCTGTCGAGGCTCAGCTCCATGCGGCTGATGGGGTCGCCGCTGGGGCGCACAGGGGCCTTTTCTCGGTTGGACAACGGCAGGTAGTTGTAGAGCCGACGCAGCATGAGCAGCGCTTCCACATCGTTCTCAAAAGCCAAATCGGCCACGCCGCTCTTGGTGGTGTGGGTGATGGCGCCGCCCAGTTCTTCAGCGGTCACGCTTTCGTGCGTCACCGTCTTCACCACCTCGGGGCCGGTGACGAACATGTAGCTGCTGTCTTTCACCATAAAGATGAAGTCGGTCATGGCGGGCGAATACACCGCACCGCCCGCCGACGGGCCCATGATCATGCTGATCTGCGGCACCACGCCGCTGGCCATCGCGTTGCGCTGGAACACCTCGGCGTAACCACCAAGCGAGGCCACGCCTTCCTGAATGCGAGCGCCGCCCGAATCGTTCAAGCCGATCACCGGTGCGCCGACCTTCATGGCCTGATCCATCACCTTGCAGATCTTTTCGGCGTGCGCTTCGGAGAGTGCGCCGCCGAAAACGGTGAAGTCTTGGCTGTAAACGAACACCAAGCGGCCGTTGATCATCCCGTAGCCAGTGACAACGCCGTCGCCCGGGATTTTGTTGTCTTGCATGCCGAAGTCGGTACAGCGGTGCTCGACGAACATGTCCCATTCTTCAAACGTGCCCTCGTCGAGCAGCACTTCGAGGCGCTCGCGAGCGGTCAGTTTGCCCTTGGCGTGTTGGGCATCAATGCGCTTTTGCCCACCACCAAGCCGCGCCGCAGCGCGCTTGTTTTCGAGCTGGACGAGGATGTCTTGCATGGTGTTTTGATCCAAAAAATCGGGGATGAATAGAGGGGTGTCTGGCGATGTCGCCAATCAATCAAACAGGTCCAGCAATGCGCGCGCGGCGGTTGAGGCAGGCAAGGTGCCGGCCAGCACGCGGGCGGTGGTGTCACTCAGCTGTTCGCGTACCTTGGGGTGAGCGCGAAAGCGCTGCTTCAAGCCGGCGTCAATGCGCTCCCACATCCAGGCTCGGGCCTGCTGCTGGCGCCGCGCAGTCAGCTGGCCGTTGGCGGTTTGCAGCGTGCGGAACTGCGACACAGCAGCCCAAAAAACGTCCATGCCCTGATTTTTGAGCGCACTGATCTGAATCACCTGCGGCTGCCAGGCGCTCTGTGCGTGGTGCGCATGATCGGGGTCGCCGTGCAGCCCGAGCAGCCGCAGGCTGGACATGATCTGCAAGCGCGCGCGGGTGGCGGCGTCGGGGTCGATGTCGGCCTTGTTGATGGCCACCAAATCGGCCAGCTCCATCACGCCTTTTTTGATCGCCTGCAAATCGTCGCCCGCGTTGGGCAGTTGCAGCAGCACGAACATGTCGGTCATGTTCGCCACCGCCGTCTCGCTCTGGCCTACGCCCACGGTTTCGACAATCACGATGTCGTAGCCCGCTGCCTCGCAAACCAGCATGGCCTCGCGCGTTTTTTCGGCCACGCCGCCCAGCGTACCGCTGCTCGGGCTTGGGCGGATGTAGGCTTTTTCGTGGACAGAAAGATGTTCCATACGGGTTTTGTCGCCCAGGATGGAGCCGCCGGATACGGTGGAGGACGGGTCGATGGTGAGCACCGCCACGCGATGGCCTTGCCCAATCAGGTACAGGCCCAGCGTCTCGATGAAGGTGCTCTTGCCCACGCCGGGCACACCGCTGATGCCGAGGCGAAAGCTGCTACCGGTGTGCGGCAACAGCGCTGTCAGCAATTCGTCTCCTTGTGCACGATGGTCGGCGCGGGTGGACTCGAGCAGGGTGATGGCTTTGGCGATGGCGCGGCGCTGGACCGACGGCTCACTTGACATCACAGCACAAGCGATAGCCTCCGAACTTGAAGTGACCCCGTTCATAAAATTTCGAAGGCCCGACCATCGGGCAGGCGGTAGCGAGAGAAGTCGCGCACATCAAGCGTCATGATGCGAACCACATCCACATCAGCCGCCAGCATCACCAAGGAAGCGTCGGCCAAGTCCATCTGGGTGCGCGGTGCTTCGGTGTAGCGACGCATGAGGTTGGTCATACCGTCGAGTGAGCCTTGTTCAAACGGATACACCGACACCGAATTCGCGCCGATCCAGCGCAAAAACGCGTAGCGTTGTGGCACACCGAGCAAGTGGCTGGTTTCGACCACGCAAGGCCAAGTGGTGGCCAAGATCCATTGCTCCGAGGCAGCTTGTTCAAACAAGCCTGCATAGTGCTCGTTGGCAGGCTGCTCACGACCAAAAAGCGCCACCATGGCGCTGGTGTCAACGATCGCGGCGAAGGCCATGTTTCACTTCTAGCTTGGCTCGTATTTGTTCACGAGCGTTGTCTGTTTCGTAGGGCTGCTCGTAGCACTCAAATGCCTGGGCTGTTGCGCGATCAGCGGCATTTGCGTTTGGCCCGTGAGCGCGCTGTTCTTCCTCCAGTTTGAGCGCCTTCATCAGCTCGTACGGGTTCTTTCGCCCCAGTGCGCGCTCCAGTGCCGTGACGATGAACTGCGTTTTGGTCACGCCCAAACGCTTGGCAGTGAGCTCCAACTCTTTCTCTAACAAGGGTTCGAGTCGAACAGAAACAGCCATGGTGATCTCCTGGTTTGCAATACGGTATTACTGTATCACTCGGCGAGATTGAATGCCTTCTTGATCTGCTCCAGCACGTCCTTTGCACTGGCCGGGATCGGCGTGCCGGGGCCGTAAATGCCCTTCACGCCTGCCTCGTACAGCATCTCGTAATCCTGGCGCGGAATCACGCCGCCCACGAACACGATGATGTCGTCAGCGCCCTGCTTTCTCAGTTCGGCAATGATGGCCGGCACCAGTGTTTTGTGGCCAGCAGCCAGCGTGCTCACGCCCACCGCGTGCACATCGTTCTCGATCGCCTGGCGCGCACACTCTTCGGGCGTCTGGAACAGCGGGCCGATGTCGACGTCAAAACCCAGATCGGCAAAAGCGGTGGCTACTACCTTGGCGCCGCGGTCGTGGCCGTCTTGGCCGAGCTTGCTGACCATCACGCGCGGGCGGCGGCCTTCTGCTTCAGCAAAATCGTTGATTTCTTTTTTGAGCTGGTCCCAGCCTTCGGCCGAGTCGTAAGCGGCTGCGTACACACCGGTCACCTTTTGCGTATCAGCCCGGTGGCGTCCGTAAACTTTTTCCAGCGCATCCGATACCTCACCACCAGTGGCGCGCAAGCGCATGGCGTGGATAGACAGATCGAGCAGATTGCCTTCACCTGTCTCGGCCGACGTGGTCAGCGCATCCAGCGCCGCCTGCACTTTGGCCTCGTCGCGACTGGCGCGAATCGCCTTCAGCCGGGCGATCTGCCCTTCGCGCACCGCCACGTTGTCGATGTCTCGCACCTCAAGCGGGTCTTCGTTCTTCAGCTTGTATTTGTTGACGCCGACGATCACGTCTTTGCCCGAATCGATGCGCGCCTGTTTTTCTGCCGCAGCGGCTTCGATCTTCAGCTTGGCCCAGCCGCTGTCCACGGCCTTGGTCATGCCGCCCATGGCCTCGACCTCTTCGATGATCGCCCAGGCCTTGTCGGCCATTTCTTGCGTCAGGCTTTCCATCATGTAGCTGCCGGCCCAGGGGTCGACCACGCTGGTGATGTGGGTCTCTTCCTGAATGATGAGCTGGGTGTTGCGCGCAATGCGCGAGCTGAACTCGGTGGGCAGCGCGATGGCTTCGTCAAAGCTGTTGGTGTGCAGCGACTGCGTGCCGCCGAACACAGCGGCCATGCCCTCGATGGTGGTACGCACCACGTTGTTGTACGGGTCTTGCTCGGTGAGCGACCAACCTGACGTTTGGCAGTGCGTGCGCAACATCAGGCTCTTGGGCTTCTTGGCATCGAAGCCTTTCATGATGCGCGTCCACAGCAGGCGCGCTGCGCGCATCTTGGCAATCTCCAGGTAGAAGTTCATGCCGATTGCCCAGAAAAACGAGAGGCGGCCAGCGAAATCGTCCACATCCATGCCCTTGGCGGTCGCGGTTTTGACATACTCCTTGCCGTCGGCCAGGGTCAAGCCCAGCTCAAGCGCCTGGTTGGCACCGGCTTCCTGCATGTGATAGCCGCTGATGCTGATCGAGTTGAACTTCGGCATGTGCTGGGCCGTGTACTCGATGATGTCGCCGATGATCTTCATCGACGGCTCGGGCGGGTAAATGTACGTGTTGCGCACCATAAACTCTTTCAGAATGTCGTTCTGAATCGTTCCGCTGAGTTTGTCTTGCGAGACGCCCTGCTCTTCGGCTGCCACCACATAGCCCGCCAACACCGGCAGCACCGCGCCGTTCATGGTCATGGAGACCGACACCTTGTCGAGCGGGATCTGGTCGAACAGGATCTTCATGTCCTCCACCGAGTCAATCGCTACGCCCGCCTTGCCGACATCGCCTGTCACACGCGGGTGGTCCGAGTCATACCCCCGGTGGGTCGCCAAGTCGAACGCGACCGACACGCCCTGCCCACCAGCGGCCAGCGCTTTGCGGTAAAAGGCGTTCGATTCTTCAGCGGTGGAGAAGCCGGCGTACTGCCGAATCGTCCACGGGCGCACCGCGTACATGGTGGCCTGCGGGCCGCGAATGAAGGGCTCAAAGCCCGGCAGCGTGTTGGTGTGCGCGAGATTGGCCGTGTCTTCTGCCGTGTAGAGCGGCTTGACGCTGATGCCATCGGGCGTGAGCCAGTTGAGCGCATCCACATCGCCACCAAGCGCGGACTTGGCTGCCGCGCGTGCCCAGTCTTCCAGACTGGCCGGGGCGAATTCGGGAGATGAACTGGTGGGTTTGGAAGACATGGTGACCTGTCGCTTGGAAGCGGTGTTGAGGGGCTGCAAACTTGTCGGCACAGAAGACGGAAGGCAGGCAAACCCGGTTGGAACGGCACACCGACTGCACCGCCTTGCAAGGCTTCACCTGCTGGTCGCATTTTATATCATTCATAATTATTGATGCAAAATATTCCGGCTGACTTACAATCGGTCAGCCTTCTAGATTCCGACCAAGCCGCTGTTTCATCCCCCAAAAGCCCCCAATGTCCGCCCTGTCGCTCGCGCCCCGCGCGCTTTATGAAGAAGTTGCTGAGCTGCTGCGTCAGCGCATCTTCAGCCGCGAGCTGGAACCCGGCAGCTGGATCGACGAGCTGAAGCTCGCCGAGGCATACGGCATCAGCCGCACGCCCCTTCGCGAAGCACTCAAAGTGCTGGCAGCGGAAGGGTTGGTAACCATGAAGGTGCGACGCGGTGCCTACGTGACCGAGGTGTCCGACAAAGACCTGGCCGACGTGTACCACCTGCTGGCTCTGCTGGAGTCCGACGGCGCGGGTGTGGTGGCCGAAAGCGCCAGCGACGAACAACTGGCCGAGCTGCACGCGCTGCACGCCGAGCTGGAAGCGTCTACCGAGGAGCGCGAGCGCTTCTTTGCGATCAACGAGCGCTTTCATATCCGCCTGCTGGAAATCGCAGACAACCGCTGGCGCCAGCAAATGGTGAGCGACCTGCGCAAGGTCATGAAGCTCAACCGCCACAACTCGCTGCTCAAAACTGGGCGGATCGCAGAATCGCTGGCCGAGCACGGAGCGGTTGTGGACGCCCTGCTCGCACGCGACGCTGTGCAGGCCCGCGAGTGCATGCAACGCCATTTTCAAAGCGGCCTCGAAGCAGCGGCCTGAGCAGTCGCTGTCGCCTGTTTGCAGGGTTGGGGCGCAGCTCACAGTTAAATTGCTGTGACCACCCCTCACCTCGCCACAAAATATCCATGTCACCAGCCAGCCCTGCCCCTGCGGCGCCCAAGTCTCTCAAACCCCTGCGCGGCGTGCGCGTGCTGAGCCTGGCGCTTAACCTGCCTGGGCCCGCTGCACTGATGCGCCTGAAAGCCATGGGCGCAATCTGCACCAAAGCCGAGCCACCGGGCAAAGACGGCGGTTCGGGCGATCCGATGGGCCAGTACAACCCCCCGGCTTACGCCACGCTGCACGAGGGTATCAAGCTCATGCGCGTGGATCTGAAGTCAGACAAGGGCCAGGTAGCGCTGCACAAGGCGCTGGCGCGCACCGACCTGCTGCTCACATCCTTCCGCCCGTCGGCACTCAACAAGCTCGGCCTGGGCTGGAAGCCGCTGCACAAAGCGCACCCGCAGCTGTCGGTGGTGGCGATCGTGGGCGCGCCCGGCGAGCGGGCCGAGGAACCCGGCCACGACCTGACCTATCTCGCCGAAGCCGGGCTGGTGCCCGGGCTGGACCTGCCAGCCACGCTGTTTGCCGACATGGGCGGCGCGCTCATGGCCAGCGAAGCCGCGCTGCAAGCGGTGCTCGCGCAAAAACTCAGCGGCAAGAGCAGTTTTCAGGAAGTGGCACTGTCTGATGCTGCCCACTGGCTCGCCCTGCCCCGGACCTGGGGCCTGACCCAGCCCAGTGGCGCGGTGGGCGGTGCCCACGCGGGCTACCGCGTGTACCCGTGTAAGAACGGTCGGGTGGCGGTGGCTGCGCTAGAGCCGCATTTTGCGGCGGCCTTGTGCGCAGCGGCGGGCGTGAACGTCACCGGTTTGAGCAGCCTGTTCAAACCCGAAACACATGCGGCGATCGCCGCGTTTCTGGCGGGCAAGACCCGCCAGCAGCTGGAAAAGCTCGCGGTGGACAAAGACATCCCGCTCCACACACTGGCCGACTGAAAGGCCGCTATTGGTCAAGCTGCGGAGGTCAGTACAGACTGCGCCCACCGCGGCAACACCTCGGCCTCCCATGCCAACTGCCCGCCACGCAGTCTGGCCACCAGCCGCGGCAGCTGCGCGGGCGCGCCAATCGGTGCCGAGGTGTCATAAAGCAGGGCCATATCGGCCCGGCGCACCGCGACGCTCAGGTGCAAGAGCGTGCGGGGGTAACGCGCCAGAATGCGATCCGGTGGCACGGCGTGCCCACCTTCCTGAACGCGCTGGGTCACCCGGCCCAGTAGCATGTCGGGATCGTCCACACACACCACCAACAAGACCACCGCAAACCCGGCACGCTGTGCGGCGGCAATCAAATCGAGCTTGGATGTGTGGGAGAAGACCGTTTCGCTCACGAAGGACACGCCGACCAGGAGACAGCGGCTGCGTTCGGTATCGGCCCAGGTGCGCGCGGCACGTGATCGATCGCTGGGGTCGGCGATGTGTTGCAGCTCGGCCGCCTCAAACAGGTCGGCATTCACGAAGCGGGCCAGTCGGGGAATCAAACCTTCAGCAGCCGCCGCTTGGTACAGCGTGGACTTGCCCGCGCCATTGGGGCCAGCGAGCAGATAGAAAACCGGTTGCGCCACCGCCGAGCGGCGCCTTACGCGGCGCGGCGGGCCTGCGCGGTGACCTGATGCCTGCCCAGCACCGCGTCGCGCACCGCCTGGCTCAAGCTGCCGCTGGCCTCAGCTTCGGTGAAGCGGGCCTCGATGGCATCCAGGGAGTCGTCTTGCGAGTTCTCGGTGCGCTGGCGTGCGTCGTACCGAGCGATGGCCTGACGGGCCTCTTGTACGGTGAGGCCGGTTTCATCGGCGATGCGACCAAGCGTGGCCCAGTACTCGATTTGGCCAGCCACCGAGCGGCGCTGAGGCTGCGCGGCTTCGCGGGCTTGCTGCACCAAGGCAGCTGGCAGCTTGACAGAGGCAAAATTCGAGGGTGCAGCAGACACAGGAGCAGAAGATGTCATCACGTATTCCTTTTGGCGCATTTTGCGCCATATTGACCAATATGGCGAGCAACCGATGATCAACGCAAAAAATGCCTTGAGGGCACCCCCAACCATGAACAAACAGGGAACCGTGATTCGCTGGGACAGCGCCAAAGCTTTTGGATTTATCCGAAGCCCACAGACAACCGCCGACGTCTTCTTCCACATCCGCGACTACCGGGGCGATCAACCACCGAGGGAAGGCTTGGCGGTGAATTTTGAAGAAATTCATGTGGGCGGCAAAGGCCCAAGGGCCATGGCGGTGCGTGCTCAACAGGCCACGCCGCAGCAGCACACAACCTCGACGGCTGGGCGCAGCGACCTGCGGGGCCGCGATCGCGCCAAGGCCACGGGTCGCTCGGCGGCGCAAGCTCGCCCAGGCATCCCATCGATGGCCGCCTGGCTGCTGCTGGCCATTTGGTTGGGCTTTTTGCTGTGGGGTGCTGCGAACGGGCGTCTCAACTGGATGCTGTTGTTGGCCTTGGCCGGGCTGAACATGGTGACGTTCCTTGCTTATTGGCAAGACAAATCGGCTGCTCGACGCGGCGCTTGGCGCACGCCGGAAAGCACGTTGCACCTGCTCTCGCTCGCCGGAGGCTGGCCGGCGGCGCGGCTGGCCCAGCAAACTTTGCGCCACAAATCGAGCAAAGGGTCTTTCTTGCTGGTCTACGGTGCCACAGCGCTGTTGAACACGGCGGCGCTGGGTGCCTGGGTGTTCCAGCTCCTGCCGCCGAGCTGAAATCAAAAAAAGGCACAGGGACTTGACCGCTGTGCCTTTGCATTGGCGCTGCCGCCTCAGTGGGGCTGGCGCTTTGGCCTCGCTGGCTTCGCAGGCCCGCCCGTTTCGCGCGGCGGCAAACCGGTGTGTTGCGTGAGCAGCCGCCCTGGCGAAGGCTTGCTGGAAACCTTTCCCACTGGCGTGCTGTTTTTGCGGCGCGCCGTCTGGTAGCTGCCGTCTGTCATGGGCTGGAAGGTGGGGATCAGGTGGTGCTTGCCGTTGCCGATCAGGTCGGCGCGGCCCATGGTCTTCAGCGCTTCGCGCAGCAGCGGCCAGTTGTTCGCATCGTGGTAGCGCAGGAACGCTTTGTGCAGTCGGCGGCGCTTTTCGCCGCGCACGATGTCCACCCGCTCGGCACGCTGCGAATCGCGGCTGATGCCCTTGAGCGGGTTCAGGTTGGTGTGGTACATCGCCGTGGCGGTGGCCATGGGGCTGGGGTAGAAGGTCTGCACCTGGTCGGCGCGAAAGCCGCTTTTTTTCAGCCAAATCGCCAGGTTCATCATGTCTTCGTCGCTGGTACCCGGGTGGGCGGCGATGAAGTACGGGATGAGGTACTGCTTCTTGCCCGCCTCTTCGCTGAATTTCTCAAACAGCTGCTTGAACTTGTCGTAGCTGCCAATGCCCGGCTTCATCATCTTGGACAGCGGGCCGCCTTCGGTGTGCTCCGGTGCGATCTTCAAATACCCGCCTACGTGATGCTGCACCAACTCCTTCACGTACTCAGGGCTCTTCACCGCCAGGTCGTAGCGCAGACCGGAGCCGATCAACACCTTCTTGATGCCGCGCAGTTCGCGCGCCCGCTTGTAGATCTTGATCAGCGGGCCGTGGTCGGTGGTGAGGTTGGAGCAGATGCCGGGGTAAACGCAGCTCGGCTTGCGGCAGGCGGCTTCGATCTCGGGGCTCTTGCAGCCCAGCCGGTACATGTTGGCCGTCGGCCCGCCAAGATCGGACACCACACCGGTGAAGCCCTCGACCTTGTCGCGCATCTCTTCGACCTCGCGAATGATCGACTCTTCAGAGCGGCTCTGGATGATGCGGCCTTCGTGCTCGGTGATCGAGCAAAAGGTGCAGCCGCCGAAGCAGCCGCGCATGATGTTCACGCTGAAGCGGATCATCTCCCAGGCCGGGATTTTGGTCGTGCCGTCGTGCTTGCCGTGCTCGTCGGCGTAAGCCGGGTGCGGCGTGCGTGCATATGGCAGATCGAACACATGGTCCATCTCGGCTGTGGTCAGCGGGATCGGGGGCGGGTTGATCCACACATCGCGCGCCGTGGTGCCTTCGCCGTGTGCTTGCACCAGCGCCCGTGCGTTGCCGGGGTTGGTCTCCAGGTGCAGCACGCGGTTGGCGTGGGCATAAAGCACAGCATCGCTCTTCACCTGCTCGTAGCTCGGCAGGCGGATCACCGAGCGGTCGCGCGCGGGCAGCTTGCGTTTGCTTTGCAGGGCCGGATTGGGCTGGAAGGTCAGCGGTTTGGTGTTGGATGCACCCTCAGCCTTGGCTTCACCCAACGGGAGAGCGGACGGGTTGTCTTCTTTTGAGCAGGTCTCGCCCTGCGCTTGCGCTTGTTCGCTGGTGGTGAGGTATGGGTTGAGGTGGTCTTCCACCCGGCCCGGCATGTCCACTTCGGTGGAATCAATCTCGATCCAGCCAGCAGCGGTGGGGTCGCCCGGGCGGCGCACGAAGGCTGTACCACGAACGTCTGTGATCTGCTCCACCGGCTCGCGCGCCGCGATGCGGTGCGCAATCTCGATCAGCGCGCGCTCGGCGTTGCCGTACAGCAGCAGGTCGCATTTCGCATCGACCACGATGCTGCGGCGCACCTTGTCGCTCCAATAGTCGTAATGGGCAATGCGGCGCAGCGAGCCTTCGATACCCCCCAAAACAATCGGCACGTCTTTGAACGCCTCGCGGCATCGCTGGCTGTAGACCAGGGCCGCGCGGTCGGGTCGCTTGCCGCCTATGTCGCCGGGGGTGTAGGCATCGTCGCTGCGGATTTTGCGGTCCGCCGTGTAGCGGTTGATCATGGAATCCATGTTGCCCGCGGTCACGCCCCAAAATAGGTTGGGTTTGCCGAGCACCTTGAACGGCTCGGCGCTTTGCCAGTCGGGCTGGGCAATGATGCCCACCCGAAAGCCCTGCGCCTCCAGCGCGCGGCCGATCACCGCCATGCCGAAACTCGGGTGGTCCACATAGGCATCGCCCGTCACCAAAATGATGTCGCAAGAGTCCCAGCCCAGCTGCTCCATCTCGGCGCGGCTCATGGGCAACAACGGCGCCACCCCGAACCGCTTGGCCCAGTAGGGGCGGTAGCTGGTGATGGGCTTGGCTGCGCGCGCGAAAAAGGAGACGTCGATGGGGGCGTTCATGGGAGGGCAGACTTTTGGGCGTAACCCGCGAGTGTAGGTTTTTGACCCTGCCCCGCACAGGGAAAGGACATCCAGTCGGACCGACGGCAGGCGCCGATGAGAAGAAAACTGCCGGGCCAACACCTCAAGGCCACGTTGCGCGCAAGCGGTTTCCGGCGTCGGAGGTGGCTCGGCGCGACGCCACTGGTTAGCGCCCGCTAAACGCCGCGTGCAACGCCCGCAACCGAAGGCACGGTGCATTTCGTTACCCCTCTTACGGCACTCACCGGAATGTAAGCCCCGTGATCAATAGCATGGGTGCTTCACTTTTTAAAGGAGCTGAAATGGCATTGCACTTTGGCAAACGCGACCCTGAACCCACCAAGCCCCTTGGCAGCGGCTTGAACACACAACGCTATGGCAGCGCCGCCGCCAGCCCCATGGCCATGACGACCCAGGCGCCTGCCCACACCGCAGCGCCAATGGCAGAGGAAACGACGCCGGTGACCAACACCGCCACCTCAGCCAGCGCCACACCCGAGGGCGGCAGCAAGCTCACCGTAGGCCCCAACATCAAGCTCAAGGGCGTGGAGATCACCGACTGCGACACGCTGGTGGTTGAGGGCTTTGTCGAGGCCACGATGGACTCGCGCGTGATCCAGATCGCTAGCCAGGGCGCGTTCAAGGGCTCGGCCGAGATTGACATTGCCGAGATTCGCGGCGTGTTTGACGGCGACCTCACGGTGCGCCAGAAGCTGGTGATTTATGCCAGCGGCAAGGTCACCGGCAAGATCCGATACGGCAAGGTGGTGATTGAAGAAGGTGGCCAGCTCTCGGGCGATATTGAATGCACGGCGTCGGCGAGCACCAACGCAAGCGACACCAGCCGAACCACAACCAGCAAACCCGCCATGGCGCTTGCCGCCTAAGGGGTCTCTAAAGCGCAGCCACTGCAGCCCTCAGGCTCAGGCTGCGGCCCCCGGCCGGTCGCCAAACGGCCTGCCCTGTGCCGCCCCGTTATCCTCGGTGCATGTACGCCGGTTTCTTCGGGCTTGAGCACGCTCCCTTTTCGATTGCCCCCGATCCGCGCTATCTCTACATGAGCGAGCGCCATCGGGAGGCGCTGGCGCACCTGCTGTACGGCATCGAAGGCGGTGGAGGCTTTGTGTTGCTCAGCGGCGAGATCGGCGCGGGCAAGACCACCATCTGCCGCTGCTTTCTGGAGCAGATCCCGGCCCATTGCCGGGTCGCCTACATCTTCAACCCCAAGCTCACGGTCAGCGATCTGCTGCGCACGATCTGCAGCGAGTTCCATGTCGAGGTGCAGCAAGAGGGCATGGGACCGGCCACGATCAAGGACTACCTCGACCCGCTCAACGACCACCTGCTGAGCAGCCATGCCGCGGGCGAGCACAACATTCTCATCATCGACGAGGCGCAAAACCTGTCGCCCCATGTGATGGAGCAGCTGCGGCTGCTCACCAACCTGGAAACCACCGAGCGCAAGCTGCTGCAGGTGATCCTCATCGGCCAGCCCGAACTGCGCGAGATGGTGGCGCGTCCAGAGCTGGAGCAGCTCGCGCAGCGTGTGATCGCGCGCTTTCACTTGGGCACGCTCAGCGAGTTGGAGACCCGGCAGTACATCGCGCACCGCATGGCGGTGGCCGGGCTGCGAGGGCCGCTGCCGTTTGCCGACAAAGCGCTCTCGCGCATCCACGCGCTCACAGGCGGCGTGCCCAGGCGCATCAACCTGCTGTGCGATCGGGCGCTGCTGGGCGCCTACGCCAGCGGCCAGCACAAGGTGGAGCGCGCGGTGGTGGACAAGGCCGCGGGCGAGGTGTTCGAGCCCACCCGAAGCGCGCCCGCTTCAACAGACCTGCGCACGCAAAAGCACCACCTGACGACGCTGGGACTGGGCGCTTTGGGCGGCGCTCTGGCCGCTGGGATGCTGTTTGGTGTGTGGACGCTGACTCAGCCGCACGACCCGGTGGCCAGTCCCATCACTGCAGCCACGACAACCACTGAAGCAGCTGCAACGGCATCAGAGCCAGCAGCCAGCCAAACCGTCGCCGCTTTGCCCGCTACCCCCGCGCAGCCAACCAGCGAACCCCCCACCAGTTTGTCTATCGGTGCCACGGCGCCACTCGAAGAATCGGCCACGGCCATGGCGCCGCCCAAAATCGGCCCACCACCATTCGCCGACCTGATGCAGTCGGAAAATGCCGCGTTGCGCGAACTTGGGCCCCTCTGGGGCCAATCCTTGCCCGACGCCGATCCCTGCGCGCGCGCCGAGCGCGAGCAACTGCAGTGTTTCCGCATCAGCCGCATGACACTCAACGGCCTGCGCCAGCTCGACCGCCCTGCCGCGCTCATACTGCGCCTGCCCGGCCAGGAGCGTGGTTGGGTGCTGCTGACCGCGATGACCAGCGACACCGCCACCCTCCAGGTGGGCACACAGCGCTGGCTGATGCCGATCACCGCCTTGGCCGACATCTGGCGCGGCGAATACACCACGCTGTGGCGACAACCGCCAGGCCAGTCGGGCCGTCTGGGCAATGGCAACAGCGGGCCGGCCGCTGTCTGGGCCACGCAGCAGCTGGACCGGCTGCAAGCACGCGGCGATCTGCCCGCGAACGCGAACAGCTTCGACCAAAAGGTGCGCGCGTTTCAGCAGGCCAAGGGGCTGGACGCCGAGGGCATTGCCGGGCCCATGACTTTCATGCTGATCAACCTTGCCGCGGGCGTGGCCGAGCCGCGCCTGAGTAAGACCCCGGCGTCCTGAATCCCCATGTCTTACATCCTCGACGCACTCAAGCGGGCCGATGCCGAGCGCGAGCGCGGCCATGTGCCTGGCCTGCACACCCGCACCACACCCGAGCTCGACACGTCCGCAGCCGAAACTGGCGGCTTTGGGCGGCGCAAGCGGCTGATGGCGCTGGCGGCACTGCTCGCTTTGGGCGCGGTGCTGTGGTGGTGGCTGCGAGTGGCGCCCCCCGCCGCGCCGACCCTGGCTGCGGTCGCGCCCGCTGTTCCAGCGCCCGTGGTGCCAGCCAACCCGACGCCCCCTTCAGCGCCTGTTCAGCCGCCCGAGCCTGCTGGCAGCAGCGACCTGACCATCAGAACCGCACCGCCTGTGTTGCCCATTCTGGCGCCCTCACCACCGCCAGCACCGGCCAAGGCGGCGGTTTCCTTGCCCGCTGGGCCCACCGCCGATGCGCAACGCGCCACCAGCAAAACAGCCGATGTCGAAGCCACACAAAAGAGCGCCAGCCCCCCAGACGGCACCACGTCGACCGCAGCCGCAACCACTGTGCCCAGCTTCGCCGAGCTGAGCCCAGAAGCCCGCGCCCGCCTGCCAGCAGTCAACATCAGCGGCTCCACCTACTCGAAAAACCCGGCCCTGCGCATGCTGATTGCCAACGGCAAAGTGGTGCAGGAAGGCGGCGAGATCGCGCCCGGCCTCACGCTGGAAACCATCGCGCAACGCTCAGCGGTGCTCAACCACCAAGGCCTGCGCTACCGCATCGGGTATTGAGCCCATAAACGGCCACTGAAAGCATGTCCCATCCCCAACCAGCCGACCACCCGGTGCTGCGCGTTGCAGATCTCCACTTTGCTTGGCCCAACCAGCTGCCGCTGTTTGAGGGCCTCACATTCGCGCTGGCACCGGGTGTGCATCTGTTGCGCGGGGGAGACGGCTGCGGCAAAAGCACCGCGCTGGCGCTGTTGGCTGGCGAGCGTGCAGCGCAGGGCGGCGCGTTGCAGGTGGCTGGCGTGTCTTGGCAACACAGCCCAACGGCCTACCGCCAGGCGGTTTTCTGGATCGCACCCGACACCGTCGATTTCGATTCAGTGAACGCGCGCGAGGCGTGGTCCGCACTGGGCGCACGCTACCCGTCTTTCGATCCTGCGTTGCTGGGCGACCTGGCCGCGGCTTTCGGCCTGACCGAGCACGCCCACAAACCGCTGTACATGCTCTCCACCGGCAGCAAACGCAAGGTGTGGTTGTGCGCGGCATTTGCCGCTGGTGCACCGCTCACCCTGATCGACCAGCCGTTTGCCGCGCTCGACGCGCCCTCAATCCGCCTGCTGCGCGAGCTGCTGACCGAGGCCAGCAAGCACCCAAGCCGCGCCTGGCTGCTGGCTGATCACGAAGCGCCAACGGGCATCAAGCTGGGCACGGTGGTCGATCTTTGAAAGACGCGCCTCCCATCGTCAGATGGGTCTGGGCCGAAGAAAAGCACTCCATTGCGATGGGGGTGAAAAAAGAGGCTAAACAATTTGGCCCTTTGCAGGGCACTTTTTGAAACTGGGGCGCTGAGCCACAGAGCCCAATCAAGATCACTATGATGCACTTCGGACCCCTTCCCGGCTCCCAAAACATGGCTCAAATCCCCGCTGCAAGCGACCCCACCGCCGCCGCCCCGATCGCGGGCGACACAGCGCCGCGCGTGAAACGCCAGGCGGGTCCAGATGGCCTGGTGCTGCAGGTGTTGGGCGAGTGGACAGCTGCCCGACTGGCCGACGAGCGGCTCTGGCGCGGTCTGCGGGCCAGCCTCAAACAACATGCGGGTGACCCTACGCCATCGGCGGTATGGTCACTAGAAGGCATGCAAGCACTCGATCACATCGGCGCTCAACTGCTCTGGGCGCAATGGGGCCAAGCCTGGCCCGCCGCGCTCCGCATCACCGAGGCCCAACGCGCGTTGCTCGAACGCGTGGCGCGTTTCACCCTTGCGCCACAACCATCACCCAAACGCAGCCTGTGGCAACGCTATTTGGGCCTGGGCGATGGTGTGCTCGCACTGCTGTCGCACCTGCACAGCTTCACTGGCCTGCTGGGCCAGTTGCTGCTGGACACATTGCGTTTGTTGCGCGCCCCCAACCGCGCACCTTGGCGCGATATTTCGGGCCATCTTTTTCACTTCGGCGCCACCGCCCTGCCCATCACCGCGCTGGTCGGCTTTCTGATCGGGGTGGTGCTGGCCTACCTGAGCGCCCAGCAGCTCAAGCAGTTCGGCGCCGACGCTTTCATCGTCGACCTGCTGGGCGTCTCGCTGGTGCGCGAGCTTGGTCCCATGCTGGCCGCGATTTTGGTGGCGGGACGGTCTGGCTCGGCCATCACAGCGCAGATCGGCGTCATGCGCGTGACCGAAGAGCTCGATGCCATGCGTGTCATGGGCATCTCGCCGGGCTTTCGCCTGGTGATGCCGCGCGCATTGGCGCTGGCCGTGGCCATGCCACTCATCAGCATATGGACCACGGTGGTGGCGCTGCTCGGCGGCATGGTCGCGGCCGACGTCGCGCTGGGCATTTCCCCCACCTTCTTCATCCAGGCGCTGCCTGCTGCGGTGGATCTGGCCAACCTTTGGCTGGCGGTCGGCAAGACGGTCGTTTTCGGTCTGCTGATTGCGCTCATCGCCTGCCATTTCGGCCTGCGTGTGGAGCCCAACACCGAGAGCCTGGGCAAGGGCACCACCGCCGCCGTCGTCACCTCGATCACCGTGGTCATCTTGGTCGACGCCCTGTTTGCGATCGCCTTCAAGGACGTGGGCGTATGAGCCAAATGCCTGCTTCAGAACGGCCACCTGCGGTGGATATCCGCGGCCTGTGGACCGTGTACGGCGGTGGCGACAAGCCCGAGTTCGTGGTGCACCGCGATCTCGATCTGCAAATTGCCCAGGGCGAAATTTTCGCGCTGGTGGGCGGCTCTGGCTCTGGCAAGACCACGCTGCTGCGCCACATCCTCGGCCTGGAAACGCCCACCAAAGGCCAGGTCAGCGTGATGGGACGCGCCACAGGCCAAGCCGATCCGCTTACCGCTGCCAGCCGGGTCGGTATGTTGTTTCAGCAAGGCGCACTGTTCTCCGCCTTCAGCGTGCTCGACAACATCGCCTTCCCCCTGCGCGAGCTGGGCCACCTGCCGCCCGAGCTCGTGCGCGATGCCGCGCTGGTCAAGCTGCAAATGGTGGGGCTGGAAGCGAAAGACGCGAGCAAGATGCCAGCCGATCTTTCAGGCGGCATGATCAAGCGGGTGGCATTGGCACGCGCGCTCATCATGGACCCACCCCTGCTGCTGCTCGACGAGCCCACCGCTGGCCTAGACCCCGAGGGCGCCGATGGCTTTTGTGAGTTGCTGCGCGACATGCACCGCGAGCTCGGCCTGACCGTCATCATGGTCACGCACGATCTCGACACCTTGCTCGAACTCGCCAGCCGCATCGCCGTGCTGGCCGGTCAAAAAGTGGTGGCCGTTGGCACACCGCGCGAAGTGATCGCCACGCCACACCCGTTCATCCAGGCCTACTTCGGCGGCGGACGCGGCCAGCGCGCCATGGCCTTGCTGGAGGCGCCGTCCCCCGACGCTGCCGAACCCCTCGCATCGCCCGCGTAAAGGAAACACCCCAATGGAAAACAAAGCCCATGCCTTCGCCGCCGGCGCCTTCGTGCTGTTCGTGGCCGCCCTGCTGCTCGGATTCGCCGCCTGGCTCTCGCGCGACAAGCAGGAAGGCGACATCTACGAGCTCTCCACCGCCGAGGCGGTGACCGGCCTGAGCGAGCAAGCGGCCGTGCGCTTTCGGGGTATCAACGTCGGCAAAGTGACGAATATCGGTTTCGATCCGCAGAACCAAGGCCATGTTTTGCTGCGCATCAGCGTGGCCAAAAACGTGCCCCTGACCCAAAGCACCTTTGCCACCCTGGGCTATCAAGGCGTGACCGGCCTGGCTTTCGTGCAGCTCGACAACGAAGGCGGCTCCACCGTGGCCCTGGCCACCAACGACGACGAGCCCACTCGCATCCCCCTGCGCCCCGGCCTGCTCAGCAAGTTTGCCGATCAAGGCTCGTTCATCCTGGAGCAGGCGCAGCGCATCTCCCAGAGCGTGGGCGAGCTGCTGTCGCCGGCCAACCAAAAGGCCATCATGGACAGTGTGCAGGCCATTGGCGACAGCGCCACCCAGCTCGGCGCCGCATCTCAGCGCATCCAAATCGTTCTCGACGCGCAGCTCGGCCCCGAGCGCACCGACATTCCCGCCTTGGTCGCCGAGACGCGCTCCACCCTGCGCGCCCTGCAAAAGACCACCACCGACCTGAACGCCACCGCGCAGGCTGCCACCGCCACAGCCACGGCAATCACCGCCGTCGCCACGGAAGTGACCGCCCCCGACGGCTTGCTGCAGCGCTTGGGGCAGACCGCCGACGAACTCAGCCGAAGCGCCCAGGCCATCAACACCGAGGTGCTGCCCAACGCAGCGCGCGCCGCCGACAGCGCCGCGCGCACCGCCGAGGCCGCAACCAAAGCCGCACGCGGCGTTGACCGAGCGGCCAATTTGCTGGCCGACGAACCGCGCAGCCTGATTTTTGGCAGCGGCGGCGCGTCGCCCGGCCCGGGCGAGCCCGGTTTTGCGGCGCCGTCACCCGCCAGCCGCTGAACCCAGTCGGCGCCCCGAGCCACCGCACACCCCAAGGTCAACCAGATCCCGCGCACGTCCACCCCCGACACATTTCTCTCAGCAGCAAGGACTTCCATGCCAGCCACGCCACACCGCCACCCCCTTGCACCATGGTTCACCGTCGCCTGGCGCCTAGCTGCCGCCAGCGGCGCGCTGGCGCTCTCAGCCTGCGCCGTGTCCCAGACGCCCGCCAACAAAGCCGTCTATGACTTCGGTCCCGCCACCGCCCTACCCGCTGTCAGCGCTACCGCGTTTCTCGGCACACTGGCTCTGGCCGACGTCGGCGTGAGCCTCGCGCTGGACAACACCACGGTGCAGTACCGCCTCGCCTACGGCAATCCCCAAGAGCTGCGCCCTTACGCCCTGGCCCGTTGGACCATGCCACCGGCGCAGCTTATTCAGCAGCGTGTGCGCAGCGCCTTGACCGCCCGGGGTCCCGTGCTGGCCCCCGGCGTGGGTTCAACGACCCACACCCTGAAACTTGAACTGGAAGAATTCAGCCAAGTGTTCAACGCCCCTGGCGCCAGCGAAGGTGTCATGCAATTGCGTGCCACCTTGCTCAAAGGCACCACCTTGGCAGCGCAGCGCAGCTTCAGCGCACAGGTGCCGGCGCCCACCGCCGATGCCAGCGGCGGCGTGAGAGCGCTGTCCATTGCGGCCGATGCGGTAGCCAATCAGCTGTCCGATTGGGTCGGTGAGAGCATGCGCTGACATGTCAACGCAAAAACTGAAAGCCTGAAACAGCCTGCCAGAACACGTCGCCGCCGCACCGCGCTCAATCGACTTTGGTTTGGGTCGCGTTGTTGGGGGCGAGGAGGGAAAGAATGCTTTGTGCGAACTGCGCTGCCCGATGCGGGTCTTCACCACTGCTGTTCAACACCTCATGGGTGCCCACTGCAACGCTGAAACCAGCCCACGCTGCAACTTGTTCGGGTGTCGCGCTGACGTATGCCATCTGCCAGCGCCCAAAGACCGCACACGGAATTTCGCACTCCCGCAAAACGGTCACCGTTTCGTGTCGCAGGTCTCCCAGTATCTTGATCATCAGTTCCTGCACATTGACCCTGTCGCCCTCAAGAATCTGCAGAAAAACGCCATCGGCGTACACGAGGGCACCTGTGATGCCCACGGAAGCGTTCCAGATCCGAGCGTGCTCAAGGATGTCTTCAAGATCGTCCAATTGCATGGGCGTCGATGATTCCGAGGAGTAGATGATTTGGTAGATCACGGGAGCATCCTAACAGCTTGCGCCGACAGATTCGAACTGGGGTCAGAGACCAAGAGGCAGGCTCACCCATGAGCTCAGATGCCAAATAAACAGGCAAACTGAAGTGTTAACGACCCAGCTTGCCCGACAAGCCACCAAGCCCTGCCTCAACCAAAAGGTTAGGCTTCCTCAAGTGGTTGGCGCCCATCGTTGGCGGCTATATTTGCAGGCATTTCGTCTTCTGCCTGTATATTTTTCACAACATGATTTGTCAGCTCAACGTGCCCGCCACTCATGTTATCAACGATTCTCACAACATCGGGGCAGCGAGACACGAAATCAGTGAAATTCACGCATCCGAGTGCGTTTTCATCAAACGAGGGAAGCAGTCTTTTCAAAATGACTTTCACGGCACTGCGTGCAACGTAATTTTCACCTTTGCGCTCAACAAGCTGCTTTGTAGCACGAAACAAAGCATCTTTGGCTTCTTTAAAAGACAGGGATCCGGGAATTTCGACAGATTCTTCAGATGCAGACGTTTCGCAAGAATCCGAAGTTGGGGGAGCATCATCAAGCTCTGACTTTTCTTCAGCAACCACTGAAATTGACAAGTTTTGGTAAAATTTGAATTCGTTGCAAGAAGATATCCAAAACCTGTTGCTGAAACCAGACACACCAATACCAGCGACGAAGCGTCCGGCTTGCTTTATTTTTTGCGACAAACTGATGAAGTCGCTATCAGAGGAAACTATGACCACATGTGTCAAATGAGGGTGTGTGTATACGTCTGTGAGAGCATCCAGCGCCATGCGAATGTCTGCGCTGTTCTTCATATTCGGACCACGCGGAAACATTTGAATCAAATCAATGCCAGTTCGATTCAAGATTTCGCGGTAGTTTGCAAACCACTGCCAATTTCCGTAAGCCCTGTTGATGATGACATCACCAAGTGAAGCAGCATATTCCAGTATTGGCTCGATCTCAACAAACACAGGTTGCGGTGTAAATCTGTTGTCGCGGTAGGCATTTTCGCCGTGGGTGATATTTGCAATAATCGCGTGCAAATTTTCAAAGTCCCAGTAAACAGCGACCTTGGGCGATTCATCGTGGAGAGCCATAAAAAAACTTTCTCATGCAAGGTGTCAGAAATGATCAGAAAAGGACCAAAATTTGAGTTCAACGGCTGGCAAAAGCCGCCCGAAAAAAAGGGCGGTTGAGCATTATCACAACATATTCATGAGGAGGACGGTGATTTTATTAGGACTTACGCAGAACCATCTAAAATTTCGCATGATGAAAAATCATGCGACTCAGTCTCGTGAGCAAGAGAACTTAACAGAAGGGCTTCGAAGCTCCTGTTTCAGGTATCCTGTGAGTAAAT
>Ga0222706_1000035_pt1 | contig 70250 bp, 70 predicted proteins | sample AntAcemetage1572_FD_179829 | JGI IMG/M metagenome (GOLD analysis project Ga0222706, IMG submission 179829) | Saline water microbial communities from Ace Lake, Antarctica - #1572 | ecosystem: Environmental > Aquatic > Non-marine Saline and Alkaline > Saline | place: Antarctica: Ace Lake...
TGAAGTAGATATCTTCTTTGAGATACTGATTTCCAAGGCTTTAAACAAATTATTTATCACTTATTTTACTCATAATCAACGATTTAAATTAGGATTTAACAACAGTTTAGACCCTTGATTCGCATTACTCATAATGAAGACTGATAATTCTGATAGAAAGCCGACTGCTACACCTACTTATATCAAATATATTGGTTTATCATTTCAACTTTTTGGAGTGATTGGCACTGGTACATGGTTTGGTTGGTGGGTCCAACAAAAAAGCCAAATGAAATTCCCCGTTTGGTTTTTGCTAGTTTCTTTTTTGTCTGTGGGAATTGCGTTTTACCAGCTTTGGATGTCGGCGCAGCAGGATAATAAGTGAGTTGTTGAAATATGTCTACTTTTGTGACAGACTTCTAGTATTTATGGCACTTCCTAAAAATGTTCATGTTCAGTTTATCGTGTTTTCTTTTTCGGTTGCAGTTTTAATAGGTCTACTGAGTTTGGTTTTTCCCGTTGTGATTCATAAAGAAATCTGGAATATTTATTTTTTCCTTATGATTTCTTCATTTTTGATCAGCTTACTCAATGGATTTCTTCTAAAATCCTTCGGTGAAAATTTCTTTCAAATCATGGTTTTAGCAATGATTATAAGATTTATTGGGACTTTAGTCTTTATAGGAATTGCCGTGTGGCCTAGTATGGAGAATATTATTCTGTTTATAGCGGATTTCTTTATCATTTTTTTGTTCTACTTAGCTTTTGATATCTACACCTTTATAGCTAACTTGCGCCCGATTTCAAAGTAGCCCTCAAATAATAGAGTTGATGACGCGTAAAACACTGGTAATAAGTCTTTTAATTTCAGTATTTCTGTTAGGTTTAAATAGTAACAGCTATGCTGTAGGTGAACAAGAAGATAATACTAGTTTCATTATGCACCACGTAAAAGACTCTCATGAGTGGCATTTTGCGACTTTTGGTGATACGCACTTAACCTTATCATTACCTGTAATTGTTTATTCAGGAGACAGGGGCTTAGAATTCTTCAGCTCTACAAATTTCCAAAATCATGAAACCCACCTTTTTGGAGAAGAGTATTCCTATGAAGGGTACTTCATTGATGAGGATGATCATTTGGGTAGACTAGATAAGGGAAGCTTTTTAGAATTTTCTGTTACCAAGAATGTGGTTATGCTGTTTATAGTACTGATCGTCGTTGGTTGGTTCGCACTTTCTGCTGCTTCGTTCTACAAAAAAAATGGCGCTGTAGCTCCCAAAGGTGCGGCTGCGATTATTGAGCCAATTCTTATCTTCGTAAGAGACGACATCGCCAAAAACTCAATTGGCCCACAGTACAAACGATTTGTTCCTTACCTGATGACATTATTTCTTTTCGTATGGTTTGGCAATCTGCTTGGGCTTATCCCCGGTGCTGCCAACATGACTGGAAATATTGCTGTTACTTTAGTCCTTGCTGTATTGACATTCATCATTACCAATGTAAATGGAAACAAGGAATATTGGAAGCATGTCTTTATGACTCCCGGTGTACCTCCTTTGATGCTATTGATCATTGTGCCGGTGGAGATAATTGGTTTATTCACTAAACCCTTTGCCTTGATGGTTCGACTTTTCGTAGCGATTACTGCAGGCCACATCGTAATTCTTGGTTTTATTGCCTTGGCATTTATCTTTGAATCGATCACTATCGGTATTGCAAGTACTCTGATGGTGACCTTTATAAATATCATAGAATTGTTAGTAGCGACTATTCAGGCTTATGTGTTTACGCTGTTTTCCGCGATGTATATCGGTTCTGCAGTGGCAGAGCACGCACATGATGATCACACTTAAATTTTAAGAATTTCTTTTGTTCAATTATATAAATTAAATGTTATGTTAACTATTATTTTGTTGACTGCTGGTTATGCTCTAATGGGAGCTGGAATTGGTGCAGGTATTGTCGCGGTTGGCGCAGGCCTAGGTATCGGTCGTATTGGTGGACAGGCTATGGATGCTATTGCTCGTCAGCCTGAAGCTGCTGGTAAGATCCAGGGTGCAATGTTGATCATTGCTGCCTTGATTGAGGTGGTTTCACTATTTGCAGCAGTTATTTGTTTGTTGATCGCCCTGAACATCGCGGAGATCGCATAATTAAATTGATAAGGGATTGGCGCTAGGTCTTTCCCTTTTCTTTATTTTATTGAACAATTTGAAATAAAATCTCAAACAATGGATTTAATCACACCGAGTACCGGTCTTATTTTCTGGCAATTATTTGGCTTTTTGGGCCTTCTTTTCATTTTGATCAAGTTTGCGTGGAAGCCAATGCTTACCGCTCTTGACGAAAGAGAAACTAGCATTGAGAATGCATTGAAGTCGGCAGAGACAGCCAGAAATGAAATGGCTAACCTTAAGGCGGAAAATGAGAAGTTGTTAAATGAAGCCAGGTCAGAACGAGACATCATTTTGAAAAAAGCCCAAGATGCTGCTGTAAAAATGATTGATGAGGCTAAAGAAGATGCTATAAAAGCTGGAGATGAAATGATTGCTAATGCAAAAGTGATAATCGAAGTTGAGAAGAAAGCTGCTTTGGCAGAAATTAAAATTCAGGTTGCTTCACTTTCCCTTGAAATAACAGAGAAATTATTGAGAAAAAATCTAGTGGATGATAAAGCTCAAAGAGAGCTCGTTGATGGATTTTTAAATGAACTAAAGCTTAATTAATTCTTCTGTATGTCAAATCATAGAGTAGCACATCGGTATGCAAAATCCATAATGGAGCTTTCCCTTGAGAAGGAAATCCTTGAGGAGGTACATGCTGATTTTGTCAAGCTTTCTACCATGGTAAAGGGAAATAGGGACCTAGCGCTTATGCTTAATAATCCGATTATCTCTTCCGAGAAAAAATTGAAAGTTCTTAACATCCTTTATGCTACGGGTGCTCAAAAGATGACACTCTCTTTCTTTGAAATAGTATCAAGAAAAGGTAGAGAAAATATCTTGGTGGATGTGGCGAATGAGTTTGAAAATCAATACAATATTTATAAGTCAATTCAAATAGCTGAATTGACTACGACCTACGCCGTAGATGATAAACTTCGGAAGCAGTTTATCGAACTGGTAAAAGAGATCTCTGGTTTGAAGACGGTTCAACTCGTTGAGAAAATCAATCCAGATTTGATCGGTGGTTATATCTTGAAAGTAAATGACCGTCAACTTGATGAGTCACTTAGCGCTAAGCTAAGAATTTTGAAAGCGGAGTTCACCGCAAAACATTACGAAAGTAAAATCTAATTAAAAAGCGTTAATCTAGGATATCATGGCAGAAGTAAGACCAGATGAAGTTTCGGCAATTTTGAGAGAGCAACTCTCGGGCACAAAAACAGCAGCGGAACTAGAAGAGGTGGGTACAGTTCTCCAAGTGGGGGATGGTGTAGCACGCATCTATGGACTTTCCAAAGTTCAGGCGGGTGAATTGATCGAATTCGACAATGGCCTGAAAGCAATGGTGCTCAACCTGGAAGAAGATAATGTAGGAGCAGTACTATTTGGTGACTCCAAAGAAGTCAGAGAAGGTGACACTGTAAAAAGAACTAAGAAAATTGCATCTCTGATGGTTGGTGAAGGAATGCTAGGGCGCGTAGTTGATACGCTAGGCATTCCAATTGATGGGAAAGGTCCTATCACTGGCGATCTGTACGAAATGCCACTTGAGCGGAAAGCTCCCGGTGTGATCTACCGTCAACCGGTTACCGAGCCTCTACAGACTGGAATCAAGTCTATTGATGCGATGATCCCAATCGGTCGTGGACAGCGTGAGTTAGTAATTGGTGATCGCCAGACAGGTAAGACTGCTGTAGTTATTGATGCTATTATCAACCAAAAAGAATTTTACGATAGGGGTGTACCCGTATTCTGTATTTATGTAGCGATCGGACAGAAAGCTTCTACTGTGGCTAACGTGGTAGCCGCACTTGAAAAAGGTGGTGCACTTCCTTATACAGTCATTGTATCCGCATCTGCTGCAGATCCTGCTCCAATGCAGTTTTTTGCACCATTTGCAGGCGCATCGATTGGTGAGTTTTTCCGTGATACCGGTCGTCCTGCGTTAGTTGTTTATGATGATCTTTCCAAGCAGGCTGTTGCATACCGTGAAGTTTCATTGCTTCTGCGAAGACCTCCGGGACGTGAAGCTTATCCAGGGGATGTATTTTACCTTCACTCAAGATTGCTTGAAAGAGCTGCGAAAATCAATAAATCTGATACCATAGCGCAGCAGATGAACGATCTGCCAGATTCAATAAAGCATTTGGTAAAAGGTGGTGGATCTTTGACTGCACTTCCTATCATTGAAACTCAAGCTGGTGACGTATCTGCCTATATCCCGACTAATGTAATCTCTATTACGGATGGTCAGATTTTCTTAGAGACTAATTTATTCAATGCAGGTATTCGTCCTGCGATCAATGTAGGTCTGTCTGTATCCCGAGTAGGTGGAAATGCCCAGATCAAAGCAATGAAGAAAGTGGCCGGTACACTGAAGCTTGATCAAGCTCAATTCCGTGAATTAGAAGCTTTCTCTAAGTTTGGTTCCGATCTTGACGCTACTACTAAGCTAACAATTGAGCGGGGTAGAAGAAATCAGGAAATTTTGAAGCAGCCACAGTACTCTCCAGTCTCCGTAGCTAATCAAGTTGCAATCATTTATGCTTCTACAAAAGGCTTAATGGATCCTGTACCTGTAGGTCAGTCTAGAGCATTCGAGAAAGAATTTTACACACTTCTGGAATCGACTTATCCTGAAGCACTAGCTTTGATTCTTAAAGGTGATATCGACGGTGCAGGTAAAATTCTAGCTACTGCGGCCGGAGAGTTAGCTCCTAAATACGCAAAATAATTGAAATGAATTCGAGAGGATCAAATCTTCTGGATTTTTATACTAAGCACAAATCAACCACTGATGGCTAACCTTAAGGAAGTAAAGCAACGGATCACCTCAGTAGTCTCTACACAGCAGATTACTAAGGCCATGAAAATGGTAGCCGCGTCTAAACTCAGAAAAGCGCAGGATAAAATTACTCAGTTGCGTCCGTATTCTCAAAAGCTGACTCAAATTCTGAATAATGTATCGGCAGCTTCCAAGGGAGCAGCTGATATTATCTATGCTGAAAAGCGTGAGGTAAATAAAGTACTCATCGTACCTATTACTTCTGATAAGGGACTCTGCGGAGCCTTCAATTCGAATGTTATTAAAGCTTGTAATGCTTCCATTCTCGGTGAATTTTCTGGGAAAGAAATAGCTATTTTACCATTAGGTAAAAAGGCTTACGAATCTTTCAAAAAGCGTGATTTTCCATTGATTTCTGATTTCTATCAGATATTTGGAGAACTAAGCTTTGAAAATGTTCGTGCAATAGCTGAATATGTAATGAATGCATTTTTGGATGGAGAATATGATCAGGTAACCTTAGTCTACAATGAGTTTAAAAACGTAGCTAATCAGTCTGTTCAGACTGAACAGTTTCTTCCAATGTCAGATGCAGATGCTGATGAAGAAAAATCTGTAGAAACTGATTATATCCTAGAGCCGTCGAGAGCATATATTATAGAGGAATTAGTGCCAACTTCATTGAAAATCCAGTTTTACAAGGCGGTTTTAGAAAGTAATGCTTCAGAGCATGGTGCTCGAATGACTGCAATGGATAAAGCCACTGAAAATGCTGGGGATCTTCTTAAGGAACTTCGGTTGGTTTACAATAGAAGTCGTCAGGCAGCTATCACGAACGAAATTTTAGAAATCGTTGCAGGTGCTGAAGCACTAGGTTAATAAAAATTATAATAGCACTAATTTTAAACCACAATTCGAAAGGATTGTGGTTTTTTGATTTTGTGATGATTTCAGTTTTTATACACTACTAGGTCGGAGACAGCCCAGCGTATTCACGAAAGGAAACGAGAGTTCATCAAACATGTGGATGATATTTTTTACCGCTAAGCGCGCGGAGTTTTCACGAAGTTTTTTAATAGTGCTGCTTGCGCAAGTCTTCAGCCTTGTGACGTATAGTCGGTGGTAATAAATAGCTAGGGATAGGGATAGGGTTAGATTTATTGTTTCAGTAAGAAAATTAATCTTCTCCCATAAATTGCTAATTTGATTGAATTCAAAAAGCAACTCAATGAAAATCGTATTTCCATTCTTGTTATTCATAGGACTTGTCCTGATTTTTGGCTCTTACGCTCCAAAACCTAAAGAAGTGAAACCGCCAAATATTATCTTGGTTCTTGCCGATGATCTTGGCTATGGGGATGTGATAGCATTTAATCCCACAAGTAGAATCAAAACTCCCTACCTCGATCAGCTTTCCAGCGAAGGGACGATTTTTACGGATGCCCATACCACTTCGTCAGTTTGTACCCCGACGCGCTACGCTTTATTGACTGGTCGGTATAATTGGCGAACTCGATTAAAGGAAGGGGTGCTGACTGGCAAGTCTCGCGCATTAATTCCAGAAGACCGAACAACTCTTGGTTCAATGCTACAGCGATCTGGCTATGAGACAGCCTTTATAGGAAAGTGGCATCTTGGAATGGATTGGGGCTTGAAGGAAGGCGAAACGTTCGAGGAGGGTGGTTGGAATCCAAAGGATTATGATCAACTGGATTTTAGTAAACCGATAGCAAATGCACCTGGAACACATGGCTTTGATTATTCTTTTGCGCTCCCTGCTTCACTGGATATCGCACCTTATGTGTATGTGGAAAACAATAAAATTACCAGCATTCCCACCAAAGAGACGATTGACACCGGAGAATACTCTTGGTGGCGGAAAGGTCCCACAAGTGATGATTTTATCCACGAGCAGACTACTTCGCTATTTTTTGAGAAAAGTATTGCATACATCGCGGAGAAATCAAAGTCGGAAAAACCCTTCTTCTTGTATTTGGCTTTGCCTTCGCCACATACGCCTATATTACCTACAGCGTCTTGGCAGGGCAAAAGTGGATTACTTCCTTATGCCGACTTTGTGATGATGATCGATGATTACATGGGAAAATTGAATCAGGCTATTAAGGCTGCGGGTATTGAAGGAAATACACTCATCATTTTCACAAGCGACAATGGTTGCGCCCCCGCAGCAGGTTTTGATCAACTTGTGGAAATGGGACACCTGCCAAGCGGGGTATTTCGTGGTCATAAAGCAGATATCTACGAAGGTGGACACCGAGTGCCGATGATCATCAAATGGCCAGATAAAATTAAAGCAGGAACTAGCCAATCTGCCACTATTTCCCAAACAGACTTCATGGCTACCTTTGCAGAGTTGGCTGGCTACAAGCTCAGCGAAAATGAAGGAGAGGACAGCTATAGTTTGATGAATCTTTTGGAAAGGGATGAAGAAATATGCCAAATCCGCGAGGGCACCGTGTTTCATTCCGTAAATGGAACATTTGCTATCCGCAAAGGAGATTGGAAGCTCATCACTGCCAAAGGTTCCGGAGGCTGGAGCTTTCCAAAGCCTGGTGACCCTGCGGAAACAAACTTACCCGAAATGCAGCTCTATAACTTGAGAGATGATCCCAGTGAAACCAAAAATCGCTATTTGGAAATGCCTGAAAAGTCTGAGGAACTCCGACAGCTTTTGGTAAAATATATCAAGGAAGGCCGAAGCACGCCTGGTCCGCTACAATCTAATGACAAATTTGAAGGAGAGTGGAAGCAGACTTGGTTTATGGACGAAATTTGATGTTTTGACTTATAAGACACAGTAACAGGTGCAGTATTTTTGTAGCCCAGGGTTTTAACCCCGGGTAACGGGTGCAGTATTTTTGTAGCCCGGGGTTTTAACCCCGGGTAGTGTTTTTGTTTTGGCCGAATTGACGTCTATCGAGAATTGATATCCCGCTAAAATGAGATGATTTCAATTGATTTGAAAGTGGGATTTTTCGGTCTGGGCGGATATAGACAAAAGATTAAAAATACGTTGATCTTAGTTTCAAATTGCTGCCGTTGGCTATCGGCATTCGAACAGCAAAATTGTCCTAATTCTTATCAATCAGCAGTTGGATTTATTTTTTAGCTAATCAAAATCATCGGTCATATCAGACAGCTTGCCTTTTGGACAGCTTGCTTCGCTTTGCTAGCAATGACTTTTACATCGGGCACCCGACATCCAACATCCAAATTATAATCTCAACGCTCTTGCAATCACGCTCGCCATAATTCCTAGACCTTCGGTGTTCGGATGTACGCCATCTGGCAAAAGTGCTTCTTTTCCCATAAATGGGGTATATAGATCGATAAGTTCGGATCCACTTTCATCTGCAATGTCAATCAGCATCAGTCGCTGCTCGTTGTTCATTACATCCGGGGTGATTCCAAAATTTACTCGGGTGACTGGCACTGGAAGGATCACATAGACTTTGCCGTCTACGGGCATCGTTCTTTTGAATTCATGAATCATATCCAAGTAGTCTTTTCTGAACTCTGAGGCAAATTTCCAATTTTGAGGTTTGGAGTCGTTGGTGCCGAGCATGATGATCAGGATATCTGGCGCAAAATCCTTGACCTCCTCAAACTGCGGCTCCTTCCAGTAAGGAAAATCACCCTTCCGGAGTAAAGTACGGCCGCTTACCCCAAAATTTTCCACCTGATAGGCACCGCCAAGGATGGCCTGCATCTGAAGTGGATAGCTATTTGGGTTATCTCTGCCTGGACCTTGTGTAATACTGTTTCCAACACAGGCCACTTTGATTGGAGCTTGGCCAAAGGCAAGACAACAACAAAAAAGTAGTGCAAAAGTAATTTTTAAGGTTTTCATGGGATAATTGTAGGTTTTTGGATTTTAGAAATATGCCGCCTTGCGAGAAATTGATTTAAACTAGCAAAAAAATTCCTAAGTTCGGCTCAAATTTCTTTGGGCAAGCTTCGCTCAAATCTAAATTTCCTTCATGCTACTTTTAGAAAAAATCCACCTTCGACTTTCATGGCTTTCCATCGATGTGGTGCTGGGTGCTTTGGCGGGTTTGGTATTTTTTTCTAAACTTCTCCGAATCGAGTTGGAATCGCAGGTGTTTTTGCTGTTGGGTTTAGCAGTTTGGAGTATTTATACGGCAGATCATCTGCTGGATAGCCACAAGAAAACAGAAGTGGATCTTTCGCCACGTCATTTTTTTCACTTGAAATATAAGAATAGCCTCAGAATCATTCTTGTATTGGTATTGATCTGTGGGCTCATTCTAGCTTATTATACTTTTGGTCTCGGCAGTGAATTGGTTTGGAGTCTGATCTTGGGTACAATGATCTCAGTCAGTATGCTACTTATTCGACTTGGCGGCAGAAGTATGGTTTTGGCTAAAGAAATTAGCATTGCCCTATTTTATGTGTTGGGAATTGCATGGATTCCATTGCTCCGAGTGAAGATGCTAGATTTGAATTGGGAGATTATTTTTTTTCTTGGAAGTTACACTTTACTTGCCTTAATCAATTTGCTCATACTTTCGCACCTGGACCGTGGATACGATCAGCGAAGTGGATTTCTTTCCTCCGCATTACTGTTTCTTCCGATCAAATTTATTGGTCTGATCAGAAAGCTTTGTTTTCTTTCTTTGCTGATCGGACTTGCTAGCTTTATTCTTTTACCCTCATTCTACAGACCATTTGCTTGCATCTTAATGGTAATGGCTCTGGTGCACTACTTGGCTTTTTTCAATCCGAAACTTTCTGCTGAAAAAGTCAGATTGCGAACCGAAGCTGTCTTTATGCTTCCGGTCCTATTGTACTTTCTTTAGACAAAGGCACTGTGTCCGGTTATCGCTCTTCCCACGATCAAAGAGTTGATCTCTTTGGTGCCTTCATAGCTGTACACTGCTTCAGCATCTGCGACAAATCGCGCAATATCATGACGAAGCAAGATTCCATTCCCCCCAAATAAGGCGCGGGAATTATCCACAATTGACCGCATCCGTAGGGTACAAAATACCTTTGCCAAGGATGCGTGCTCATCTCGAAGCATATCAGAGTCTTGCATTTCCGAAAGCCGAAACACCATCGTTTGCATGGCTGTAAGATCCCCCAGCATCGCCACCAAGAGATCCTGAACGAGTTGGAAGGAGGCTATGGCTCGCCCAAATTGCTTTCGCTCGTTCGTATAGGCTAGCGCTAATTCATAGGCTCCGCGAGAACATCCCACTGCTTGCCAAGCTACTCCCGCTCTAGTCATTCGCAGGACTTTGGCAGTGTCCTTGAATGAATTTGCATCCTGAAGTCGGTCAGTTTCCGGTACCTCACAATTCGTCATTGTGATCAGTGCATTTTGGACTATTCGTAAGGCCATCTTGTCCTCAATTTTCTCAGCCAAAAATCCCGGATTGTCCTTTCTAACGATAAAGCCTTTCACTTGCTGATCTTTCAAATCTTTAGCCCAGATAATCGTCATATCAGAAAAAGTTGCATTGCCGGCCCATTTCTTTTGACCATTCAGGATCCACGTATCCCCTTCACGTCTGCAAGTGGTCGTCAATCCGCCAGCTGCACCAGAACCCACTTCAGGTTCGGTCAAGCCGAAAGCCCCAATTTTTTCCATCTTTTGCATGGGTGGAAGCCATTCCTGTTTTTGAGCTTCAGAGCCACAGAGGTAAATACTTCCCATCGCCAGTCCGCTTTGCACTCCGAAAAATGTAGAGATAGAAGTATCGATTCTTGCCATTTCCATTGCCACAAACCCTTCCAAAAGTGCAGAATATCCCGGACAACCATACCCTTGATAGGTCAATCCTGCGATATCCAGTTCAGCCATCTTGGGTATAATATGCATTGGGAATTCTCCTCGATTCCAATAATCATTTGCGATTGGCTTGATTTCTCGTTCCATAAACTCGCGTACACGAAGCTGAATCTCCCGTTCGTGGCTTGGTAGGCTTTTGCCTAACTCATAAAAATCTCCATTAATTGGAGGGATTACCTTGGGTTTACTTCCACTTTTCATCATTCCCATCATTTTGGCGAGGTCTTCCTTACTCATCTGTGAGACAAGGCTGACCATCTTAGAGAGATCTACTTTTTCAGAAAGTTTAGAGATTTGATCAATGTCTACTGAGGATAAAAGCTTTCGAACTCCACTCATTGTTTTAAAAATATTTTTCATAAGAAGGAATTTAGGAATAGTTTACTTTCCTTTAAACTGGTGAAAGATCGCTACAGTTTCATTGCACCGTTTTATTCCTCCTTAGCTAGATTGGTTTTTGGCTCCTCTTTGAAGGAGGTAAAAACTAATTTTGCTGGATATTTAGCCTTAAAAAGGATACTCATAATTGGGGGAGGAGATGGACTAGATTATCAAGGTTTTTCTCAACAAGTTCAGGGGGAATTCTGGGAGCTTTCAGAGGCGATGCTCCGTAAAGCCAAAAAGAATCTTTCAGAAAGTAAGCTTGAGTTTCATTTAGGGCAATTTGAGGTAGATTCAGGAACCAAGTTTGATGAAGTCTGGCTACATTTTGTACTGGATACTTTTACAGATTTGGACCTTGAAAAATTTCTTTTTGAACTGAAATCGGTACTCAATTCGCAATCAAAAGTCTATCTCGCTGATTTTTTTGAGCCACAGTCTCTGACTCAACGAGTTATTCAATCTACCATGATACGATTCTTTCGGGTTCTTACCGCCCATCCAAGAACTGATATCCCCAAATATGATAAATTTCTGAAGCAGGCAGGATTCAAGAAAGTGAAAGAACTAAAGAAAAGAAAAGGCTGGATTCGGGCACAACTTTGGCAAGTCCAAATTAATTGACTTTTGCTATAATCTTTTCAATCATCGCATCAAAGTAGGCTCCATTTCCAGGTCCGTACCAGTTCATCTCTCGCACTTCATGGAAGTGCTCATCATATAAGCGATCCGGCGTGATGTAACCGATGTAGCCTCCGTTAAAAGTTGTGATGATTAGATTAAGCCCTTTCGCATTGGCTGATTTTTCCCATTTTTCATAAAAAACCCCAGATAACTCTCCTGAAGAAGCAATTAACAGGGTATTTCCAATGAGAGTGAAATCCAAGTGCGCATTAGAGTCGCCTAGTAAATATTCAAAAAGCCAAGGTCGAATCCGAAGATTGTCCGAGATCCTCAGGTGAGGCTCACGCAGCGAAATATCCAATCTTCCGTATCCAATTTCCCCACGATTGATTGTGGCAAATTGAGTCATCCCAATTCTAATCGCAGAATCCAATGCGCTTGCATAATCTGCTACCAGTTCTGGTGTGTTACCAAACGAAAGTGGTCGATGACTGCCCACTGTTCCCGCTGCAAAAATTGCAAAATCATATTCATTTGCTTCCAAAGCTTGCATCAGGTAAAAAGGATAATCTCCAGACAATCCCATAAACTTGGAACTCATCGTTGTGGCGTGTGCAGAATAAGTTAGAAAGGTGGCTTTTTTTCCATCTTTCTTTGTGAAAATCAGCTGTCTGACAAACGGATCAATCGGATCATTTTTGATGAATCGATTTTCGACAAAAGCGCTTGCATCAGCTTTCCTAAAAGATATGGACACAGTATCCTGAAGAGAAATAGCTGCCTGTAATGCTGAAACACTCTTTCTTGCCATTAAATCAATAATCTCTTGATTGAATCCACCAAAAGCCATCTCTCCCAAAGGTCCAGGCATGTAGCCACCCATGCCTGAATGCGTATGCGTGGCGGTGAAGTTTAGCTGATCAATAGGGAGATCCGCTTTTTCTACTGCTTCCCGGATAGATCCTGCAAGGAAAGGGTGAACGATCAGCAATTCAAAATTCAGCCATGCAAGCTGAGTTTTACCGTTGTTCAAAGTCAAAGCTTTAACAAAACTACTGTCTTGTACAAACTCGTAAGGACCTCTGGGAGAATATCCAACCAAGTCAGCAGGCGCGGGAGGCGTCACATTGGACTTAGACCAACCGGCCATCCAAGTTTCGCCAAGAGTGGTTTGAAAAGTAGTCTCATCTAATCGCTCAAAGGTCTCTTTATAAAATCTCTGCTCTTCAATTGGAGAGCGGTCGACTTTGGTCAGGAGAATCAAGGCTAAAACAAAAATCACTAAAAATAGTCCAAGTAGGATTTTTAGTGATTTTTTGAATCCGGAATTCCAATTCATGGATTAGTATTCAAATGTCCCGTGCTCACTTCGGATAGTCACTTTCTTACCAGCGTGAGGCTCCACCCGACCAATGATTTGAGCTTCGACACCATAAGATTCGGCGATATCGATAATCTCTTCAGCGTATCTTTCGTCAAGATATACTTCCATTCGATGTCCCATATTGAAGACTTTGTACATTTCTTTCCAGTCTGTTTGACTTTCCTCTTGGATGATTTTAAACAAAAGGGGTGTCTCAAAAAGATTATCCTTGATCACATGCAGCTCATCGACAAAGTGTAAAACTTTGGTCTGTCCTCCACCGCTGCAATGAACTAAACCATGAATCTTTTGTCTCATGTAATTCAATATATCCACCATGATCGGAGCATAGGTACGAGTAGGTGAGAGCACTAATTTTCCCATGTCAAAAGGAGCTCCAGGTGCAGGATCAGTAAGGTTATATTTTCCGGAATAAATCAAATCTTCCGGAATGGCAGGATCGTATGATTCAGGATATTTTGTTTTCAATACTTTATTGAAAATATCATGGCGGGCAGAAGTCAATCCATTTGAACCCATTCCACTATTATATTGAGTTTCATAATTTGCCTGACCAGTAGAGGATAGTCCAACGATCACATCACCTACTTGAATTTTTTCATTAGAAATGACCTCATCTCTTCGCATTCGACAGGTGACGGTAGTATCCACAATAATCGTCCGCACCAAGTCGCCTACATCAGCAGTTTCGCCCCCTGTCAGGACGGCATTGACTCCCTTGTCACGCAGCATTTGAAGCACTTCTTCAGTGCCATCTATGATAGCCGAGATGACTTCACCAGGAATAAGGTTTTTATTTCTTCCAATTGTGGACGAGACCAGGATATTATTGATTGCTCCGACACAAAGTAAATCATCAGTATTCATGATGATCGCATCCTGAGCGATTCCTTTCCAAACACTCAAATCGCCAGTCTCTTTCCAATACAAATAGGCTAATGAAGACTTTGTACCTGCTCCGTCTGCATGCATGATATTGCAATAGTCAGGATCGTTGCCAAGGGTGTCTTCTACGATTTTACAAAAAGCTTTTGGGAAAAGGCCTTTATCTAGCTTAGAAATAGCCTGATGTACATCTTCTTTGGAAGCGGAGACGCCGCGCTGCATGTATCGCTCATTCATGCCAACAAAGTTAAGTATTCTAAGGGGATTTGGGGGATGTAAAGGGAAATATGAAGCCTTGTAAAACAAACATTTAAAATCATGATGTGTATATTTATAAGAACTATACACATCATGAGGACAACTATTGAACTCGACGAGAACTTAATGGAAGAAGCAATGAAAGCTTCAGGCTCTTCCACAAAAAAGCAACTGTAGGAGAAGGGCTTCGCTTAATCATCAGATTAAAAAAGCAGGAACGAATTAAAGAATATAAAGGAAAGCTAAAATGGGAAGGAAATCTAGCTAAAATGCGGACTGATTTATGATTATGGTTGATTCTTCAGTTTGGATAGATAATTTCAATGGCAGGGATACACTACAAACTGATTTTTTGAATCGAATTTTGGGTAATGAAGACGTTTGTGTCGGAGATTTAATTCTGACTGAAGTTTTACTAGGCTTTGCATCAGAGGAAGACGTGATGATAGCCCATGAATTATTTAATGACCTACTATTATTTGATTTAGTAGGTAAAGAAATTGCCCTAGAGGCGGCCAAAAACTATAGGGAATTAAGAAGAAATGGAGTGATGATAAGGAAAACGATTGATATGATGATCGGGACTTTTTGCATCAACAGACAAATCAAGCCAATCCACAGTGACCGGGATTTTGATGCGCTGAGCAAACATTTGAAACTCCGATCAATTTTTTAAAAAAAAGTGGTTGATCTCAAGAACCAACCGCTTTTCAAAATCTAATATTAAACTTGAATTACTCCTTTATCGCTGTCACCTTAAATTCTGTTCTTCGATTGACTTGGTGTTCTTCTTCAGTTTGTGCATTCTGGACTATCAACTGGCGCTTACCGTATCCTTTTGCAATCAATCGTTCACTCTCAATACCCTGAGAGACTAGGTAGTCGACAGCAGACTGAGCCCTTCGCTGCGTCAGATCATCATTATACGCATCTGTAGCCCGAGCATCAGCATGGGAGCTCAATTCGATTCGAATCGCTGGATTATCCTTTAGGATTTGTACCAGCTTGTTAAGCTCAGCAGCGGCATCAGTACGGATATCTGCTTTGTTCAGATCGTAATAAATATTTTCTAAGACAATAGACCTGTCCAGGATCAACTGATCCAAGACTACAGTGGTGTCAAGCGTAATATTTGTTATCTCTTGCATTAGCGTCGCCGGATCTGGAGTTTTCCCCTTCGTGGTGTAGGGGACGGACTTTGAGAAATAACCTGACTTGGAAGCAATTATCGTAAAATTTGCATCTGGACTTAATGTGAATCGGACTCTTCCATTGGTATTGCTAAAATCCCCTCCAGCCTGTTTGTTATTTCCATCATAGAGGACGACACGAGCTTTGTCTAGTATCTTATCCACTTCTCCTGCAACGCGCTCCTTTGTGATGACATTGAGCAGGACATTCACGATTTTCGGTTTCGGTGTTTTGTCTTCAAAAAAGTAAATATCATCATCGCCCACGCCACCTTCTCGATTGGAGGCAATGTATCCGGCTTTAGGATATTCTGTGAAAAATATCCCAAAATCATCATTCAAGCTATTGAAATTTGCTCCCAGGTTAATAATCACTTGCTTTCCTGATTCATCCTTAGCAGCAACGAAAAGATCTAATTTTCCATAGCCTGGATGGCCATCGGAGGAGAAAAAAAACTTCCCATCGGGAGTCATTCTTGGGAAAAGCTCATTTCCCGGAGTATTAATGTTCGGGCCGAGGTTAACTGCGTTTCCAAAATCACTATTTGCCAGCCTTGTCGCTTTGTAGAGATCTATTCCACCGAAACCTCCAGGTCGATTTGAAGCAAAATAGAGCTCAGTCCCATCAGGACTAAAGGCAGGTGTGGAATTCCACCAAGTTTCATCTTCATTTACCGGCATCCAGATCGGCTGGGTAAATCCTCCACCGCGAAAGTAGGAAACAAACAAGGTGGTTTCTGGGAAATCTTTTGGAGAAGTAGAATTACCTCGTCCGTAGATAATAGTATTCCCATCAGCACTAATTGCAATGGCAGCTTGATTGAGTCCTTCTTCATTTTTAAATTCCGGCAGGGCCTGAACAGCACTTACATCTACTTTCAGTCCATCTGCACGGGTACGAAATAGCTTGGTATATGGAGAGCCATCTGCTGCATACAGACCAGTTCCTTGCCGACCAGATGTGAAGTAGATAAAGTTTTCTGAGATCACAGGGGCATAGTCTGCTCCGGCAGTATTAAGCTCTTTGTAATTGACGAGCTTATGCATTGGCCAATAGTCATCAATTCCCTCAGCCAATCTGATTGCTTCGAGTTGTCGCTGGGTTTCTGCGAGAAATCGATCTTCTTGAGTATAGCCCTTGGCAGTTTCGAATGCTACTTTAGCCTCTTCATTTTTGTCATTCGCCTTTAAACTCAATCCCAGTCGATAATAACCCTCAAAAGTGGGATCAGTTTCTACCAGTTTTTGGTAATAGGGGGTGGCATCTTCGATTCGGTTGGAGAGACGGTAGCTCTCGGCTATAGTCTGATTGGCTTCCTTATTTTCTGGATCATCTTCCAAAATCTGCGAGAATGAGGAAATAGCATATTGGTATTGACCTGAAAGGTATTGCTCATTTCCTTTTTCTTGCAGGCTCTTACAAGAACTGACTCCGATAAGGAGTAAAAGACTAATCCATAAAAAATGGTTTTTCATCTGAAGTGTTATGGTTGATCTGTCCCGAATATTACTAATTAATTTGGAAAGTATTTGTTTAGCCAACTTTCATTCGCTGAAATCCATACTTTTTCCAGGTCTTTCTTGATTTTCACAAGGGGATTAAGCACCAGTGTTTCCTGTTCAATTTCTCCCGAAAGCACTCTGGATTTAATTCCCAATGCTGGATATACTGCTACTTGCCCTTCGTTATTTTTGAAGCTTACTTTTCCCTGATCTATAAGATTCACATTTAAGATATTCTCTAGCTCGCGCAAAGTCCTAACCGAACTGTCAATCGAACATCCGCTGGCACCAAGGCTACTTTCATCCACTCCCAGTACTATAAATTGTTCTTCCAAAATCTGAAACGAGGTAGGCATTAAGCTACCATGTGTGTTCCAATTCTCACAAAACTTCTTCAAGCTAGTGCTGATTAGTTCCTTTTCCTCTGGGGAGAAAGCCCGTTCGGGTTGATAAACCCAGATTCTGGAATATGTTGGTAATTGATCGAATGGCACGTACATTGTTTGATAATTTTAGGTAAAGAAAAACCCTTTCTACCTAACGGCAAAAAGGGTTAAATTGATTCAATGTCGTGAAGATCAAATTCCCATGTCTTTAGCAATCATTTCTGCTAGATCGTAAACTTTCACATCTGCTTCCCGCTCTTTATTTTTTACGCCGTCGGTCATCATGGTAAGACAAAATGGGCAACCTACCGCAATCAAATTAGCTCCTGTTGCCAAAGCTTCTTCAGTTCGCTCGATATTAATTTCTTTCTTTCCAGGTTCTGCCTCTTTGAACATTTGTGCTCCACCGGCGCCACAGCAAAGGCCTTTGGTCTTGCAGCGTTTCATTTCCACCAATTCTGCATCAAGAGCTTTGAGCACTTCGCGAGGAGCCTCATAGACATTATTCGCTCTACCTAGATAGCAAGAATCGTGAAAAGTGATCTTTTTGCCTTTAAATTCTCCACCACCTTTCAAGGCTACCTTTCCTTCATTGATCAGTTGCTGAAGGAACTGGGAATGATGAATTACTTCATAGTTTCCACCAAGTGCCGGATATTCATTTTTGATGGTGTTGAAGCAATGTGGACATGCGGTCACTACTTTTTTGATATCGTAGCCATTCATTACTTGAATATTGGCAACGGCCTGCATTTGGAATAAAAATTCATTGCCAGCCCTTCGGGCGGGATCACCTGTACAAGCTTCCTCAGGACCGAGGACAGCAAAGCTAACACCTACTTTATTTAATATTTTCACGAAAGCTTGAGTTACAGCTTTGTATCGTTCATCAAAAGAACCTGCGCAACCTACCCAAAATAGGATTTCAGGAGTTTCACCTTTTCCGGCCATTTCGGCCATGGTTGGTACTTTATATGTAGACATAATTTAGAATAACGGTTTTTATAGTATGATTTGAAGGCTATTTCATTTTCAAAATAGGCAGTTATCGAATCATGAATTTTATTTTTAGTACTTCGACAAATAAGGAACTGTTACATGTCAAGCTGAATTGACTTTGCCCGACATCCGACATCCGATCCACCAGTGCGGGAAATCATCACATCTCCTCTTCTTTCAATTTCTCAGCCCAATTGAACCGATCTGAAGGGCTGAATTTCCAGGGGGCGAAACTGGTTTCCATATTTTGAAACATAGCATTCCACTGTGCAGGAGTACCGGATTCCTCCATTGCTACATAGCGACGCATTTGAAGAATGATTGAAAGCGGATCGATATTTATAGGACAGGCTTCGACACAGGCATTACAACTAGTACAAGAATTTAATTCCTCTTTGGTGATATAATCTCCTAAGAGAGATTTTCCATCTTCCAATCCAGCTCCCCCGGCATCAATACTTTTTCCTACCTCATCAGCTCGATCTCGGACGTCCATCATGATCTTTCTCGGAGAAAGTTTTTTACCAGTCAGATTCGCAGGACATTCTGACGTACACCTTCCACATTCTGTGCAGGAATAGGCATTCATCACATTGATCCAAGACAGGTCATTGACATCTTTTGCTCCAAATCTACCAATCTCTTCAGGTGGACTAGCTGGAGTAGTCTCTGTAGGAATACCCAGCATCATATTCACTTCATTAGTGACTTCCGGCATGTTGACCATTTCCCCTTTTGCCTTAAGGTTAGAGTACCAAGTATTAGGGAAAGCCAAGAAAATATGGAGATGCTTAGAATACGTCACATAAACTGAGAAAGCCAAAATTCCAAAAATGTGAAACCACCAAGCGAACCGTTCAGTAAAATATAAAGCTTCAAGTGACATTCCTTCAAACAAAGGACGAATCAATCCACTAAAGAAAAGCGGACCTAAAGCCAAATAATGATCAGCACCTCGTTCGGCCAAGATTTGATCAGTAGCATTCATGGTCAGTACAGCCATCATTAAGATCATCTCCACCACCAAAATAATTGTGGCGTCAAGTGCCGGCCAGCCTTTCATTTCAGGTTTTTGGAATCGCTCCACTTTAGTTACATATCTTCTGGTCAGGAATGCCACACAAGAGAAAAGAACTGCGACCGCTAGAAATTCGAACATATTCATGGCAGCAGTGTACAACCCTCCAAGGAATGGTGCAAATAGCCGGTGTGTTCCAATCATTCCGTCTAGAATGAATTCAAGTACTTCCAGATTGATCACTATAAACCCGACATAAATCAACAAGTGAAGGAAAGCGGGAATAATTTTTTTGAACATTTTTTGCTGACCAAAAGCGACCAAAGCCATGGTCTTCCAGCGGTCTCCGGAGAGGTCATTTCGGGTTTCGGCTTTTCCCAAAAAGATGTTTCTGCGGAGAAATTTGATCCTTTTGCTTATAATGTAGCCTGCAATGCCAAGAATAAGCACAAAAGCAAGTTGTGGTAAAAAGCTCATATTGATATATTTAGGGTGTTACTTGAGTTTTTGTCAATTATTTTTTTTCAAATGATTTGGTACAGCTATTCAAATACCTACATTTGCATCACTTTAAAAAGCGGTGATATAGCTCAGTTGGTAGAGCATCGGACTGAAAATCCGTGAGTCGGTGGTTCGAGTCCACTTATCACCACTAGCCTTGACTTCAGTCAAGGCTTTTTTTATGCGCTTTTTTGAATAATGTTCTTGCAAATCTTTTAAATCTTATCGCTGTGAAATTAATAAATAGTCTGCATGCATACTACTTTTCAACTTAATTTAATTACCCGAAAGTATATCAGTAACCTAATTTTCTTTGCTCAACTGGCAGTAAAAACCGCCAAGGAAGGGCAGTTGAATGGCAGGTGACCGAAGTGCGGGAAAGGTTAGTGTTTAACGTATATTGAATTGCTGCTGTCTTCTACTTGTGCAATTACAGATTTGCACAACATGATCTCAATTAAATAAATTCTATTTAGAAACTCTCAAAATCCCTTGTGGTTTTTTAAAAATCCTTTTTTTCCATAAAAAAGTTGTGATAGCCTGTAACATTTGATCAACCCATGCATTACCCTCTTAAATGAAGACATTTTTTGAAGAGCATATTTGGCCGCAGCGTAGCAAACTCTACCGTCTTGCCTTTAGCTGGGTAAAAGACCGGGCGCTGGCTGAAGATGCACTTCAGAATGTTTTCGAAAAATCGTTTTCCCGCCAACAAGAATTGAGATCACATGATAATTTATCAGGTTGGCTAGTGCTCAGTCTGAAAAATGAGATTCTCATCCACTTCAGGCAAAATAAAAAAATAGAACCCTTGGGTGATGCAAATCAGTTTTGCACGGACGAACCACAGCCAGAGGATGTCACTGAATCAATTCAAAAGGTGATATCGCTTCTAAAAGAATTACCAGAAAAGCAACGCGATATTTTCCAATTGAGAGAAGTGGAAGGCTTAGATTATTCAGAAATAGCAGCCCACCTGGATATAAGTTTGGATCAGGTGAAAGTAAATCTTCACCGCGCAAGAAAAAGAATCCGAGAATTGATGACCAACCAAAAACTAGCAAAATGAATGCACGAATAGAAAATCTGCTTGCCAAATACTACGATGCAGAAAGCAGCCTTGCAGAAGAGCAGGAACTGAAGGTACTGCTTCGAGCATCGGAAGGATTCGAAGAAGAGAAAATGTTATTTGGGATTCTTGCAGATTTCAAAAAAGTGGAGCCTTCCAGAATAAGTATGCCTCACACTAAAGTGAGAAAGTTGAATCCTTCTTGGATGCGTTGGGCGGCTTCTGCTGCCATTCTAATCGGATCATTCTGGGGCTGGCAAGCTTATGATCAAAAGCAAGCTGAGCAAGCTGCCTATCAGGAAGTGATGATGGCTTTTGCCTTGATCCAAACCAATCTATCCAAAGCCGAAGTACAGTTGCAACCGATGAATAATCTAAAATATTTGAATACTACAGACCAGATTTTTAGTCAATCCAAAAAATAGGAATCATGAAAAAACTAGTCCTAATCCCGTTTTTACTTTTGGCAATCATCTCTCAGGTTAACGCTCAAGATGATGCAATCCAAAAGTTCTTCACCAAATATATGGATGATGATCGATTCTCCAGAGTATATATTTCTCCCAAAATGATGCAAATGGCCGGAGGATTTCTCAAAAGTAATGCGGGCACAGATAAAGAGGCAGAAGAACTTGGAACGCTAATCTCCAAAGTCAAAGGAATTCGGATTCTTACTTCAGAGAAGGTGGATGGGAAGTCGCTTTATAATCAGGCGATGAGCACACTGACTAAAAATAAATATGAGGATTTGATGGAGGTACAAGATAAAGGATCTAGTCTCAAATTTATGGTGCGAGAGGAAAGTGGCTTGATCAAGGAGTTGCTGATGATCTCTGGGGATGGAAGTGATTTTACACTTCTATCCATGCTGGGAAGCTTTACTTACCAGGATCTAAATCTCTTGGCAGAGAAAACTAATATTCCTGGAATGGAGCAGTATGGCAAGGGTTCGAAACAACCCAAGAGAAATAAATAAAAGAAATGAAATTTTAAATAAAACTAAACCAACGAACTATGAAAAAGCTAATTCTAACCTTGGCATTAATCGCAGCTGTGATGACCGCGCAAGCTCAAAGTAAAAGTGTCAAAGCCCTATATGAAAAGTATAAAAGCAATGATGATTTCTTTCATCTCGAACTCGGAGGAAACTTTATGAATTTTGCCAAAGGCTTCAAAATTGATGTCGATAAGAATGATATGGCGACGGTTGCTAAGTCTATAGAGAAATTAAATTTCTTTACCCTTCCCGATAATTCGGATCAATCTAAAAACGAATATAGATCACTCCAAAAAGGCCTTGAAAAAGAGCGCTATGAATTACTGACGGAAACTTCCGAAGCCAAAAGCGGCATCGTGGTATATTCCAAAGGAGACGCTAAGATTTCGGATCTCGTGGTGCTGGTCAGTGGAGACGAGGGAGATTTAATGGTATTTGAGATGAAAGGATCTTTTGATCAAGAAATGATTACAAAAGCCACCAAATACAAAGGGAAAAACTAAGGCTGTCTAAATCTACTAAAGCAAAAGGCTAGCTTATCTGATAAGCTAGCCTTTTGCTTTAGTACAATTTATATTCTTCAGCTCGTTCCAGCTGCTGCTTAAGGTCAGAGATGTTGATGCTGTTTTTGATTCCGTTATCTCGGGCTATTTTTTTGTCCGTTAGACTTTTTCGGATTCCTTCATAAAGCTGTTGAGGAGTTTGTTCCACCCCGTTTACTTTCTTGGCTTTGATGATTCCATTTTTGTTTGCAAGGTCAAGTGCCTCCATTACTTTAATGTGATATTGGTCTGCGATCTCAAAGAAGTTGTCATAATACAGTAAAAACCGCTTGGAAAGATCCACTACCGAAGAGATATGATTGGCGTAGTATTTCAAATCGCTTTCATTCTGTAACAGCTGAGCGTAATTTGTAGCAGAGCCATTTCTCCCATAGCGTTGCTCTACTTTCCGGAGGTACAAATCAATATTTTCACTCGTGAAACTGGCTAAAATTCGATTAGAATAAGCATCTATCGTTTCATTTTGGTTCCGATCGGGAAGTGAGAATTCTAGCTTAACGGATTCTTTTTTGATTCGACTGGTGAGTTCAAGCTGGAGGTTTTCTAAAAGTACAATTCGATCATTATTTGAATTTTGATTAGCCATGTTGGCTTTGTCCAATGCGGAGAAATAAACCAAATAGCGATTTAGCTCATTTTCAAATTTAGTTATTTTCGTATAGTCAGGCTTTTTTTCCGTCATAATCGAACTGTAAGCCACATTTAACAGTGAATTTGATGCAAAAACTGCCTGGGAAACGAACGGTATTCCCGAAGCAATTGGGCTAGCTACAATTGAGTTGGTTATTTCCAGAAATCGATCCATTTTAGTCTTGCTTTCAAAGATTCCAATTCTATTGACAGATTCCTTAATTACCTCTTCAAATGAAAAACCCAGGGGTCCACCTTCAATACTCCCCATAGATTTGATGAATCCCTGATAATCTTCGTCGGTAACACGGGACTTGAGATTAATGATGTCATCGGAAAGCTTTCGGTAAAGCAATGCAGAATTCACCAGAGAATACCGAAGGCTTACCCATTTGGTCTGATCAGAGACTTGCTTATCCTTGATCAGATCGTTGAGTACCATGTTGGTTACTTCCAGACTTCCGGACATATTGTCTCGATACGTTTTTAGCTCTTGAATTTCCCGATCGAGTTGAATAATCTTGAGAGAGTCAGGAGCTTGAGCGAAGGCTTGCATCGTCACTAGGAGTGAGATGAAAGACAGGGGTAATTTTTTTAGCATAGGGAAAGATTGGGTGATTCCTCCTTTCGCGGAGACGTTAATCAGAGGACATCACAAAAATATTCAAAAAACGAACCAATTACTCGGTGAATATTTATTTTCCAACCAATCAGATGTTAAAAATACTTTTAAGGTTCCCCAACTCTCCTGAAGCTTATTTCTCGACTTTCACACCCTTCCAAAATGCCACATGACCCTGAATCTCCTGTGCTGCAGGTTTGGCTTCGGGATAGTACCACGCGGCGTCTTTATTGGATTCGCCATTTACTTCCAATGAATAATAGGATGCTACGCCTTTCCAAGGACAAGTAGTTTGCATTTGGGATGGTTTGAAAAATTCAGATTTAATAGACGAAAAAGGGAAATATTGATTTCCTTCTATGGCGACTGTTTCGTCAGATTCAGCGATGATTTGATTGTTCCAGATAGCTTTCATTTCAGTTTTATTTATAGAACACTCTAAAATTGATTCTTGTTGCAAAAAAATTTTAGCCAAAGCTTATAGTTGAATGTGCTAGTGTATTTTTTATTCAGCCAAATAATATTTGTAAGATTAAATTTCTACAGAGTAAATAAAGACACTTATTATCTTCTTCCATAGGCTCAATACAACGCTATCGATTGCGAACAAATTTTATTGAATTCGCAATTATTAATACTAAAAGTTAATTAATCATTAACAAAAATAATGTTTTGTTAAAATATTTGTAATTATAAAAGTGTTAGCTACATTTGTAAGGTAGATATCCAACAACCGCATACACGGTTGACTCAAGTAACCCAAAATACACGCCGCAGTTGGGCCCATCTGCTGGTTACTAAGATTCACAAGCTATTTAAACCAACTAGTAAATATGAAAAATTTATTCACTATGCTTTTTGTTGCAGGGATTGCAACCGGGGCTTTCGCAGCAGATACAAAAGCTGACGAAACAGTACAAATCACACAAATAGAAATATCTAAGGTAGCAGTGGCATTTACAGCAGCTCCTAAGGGAACTGTAATTGTGAAAATCTCTGACTCACAGGATCGGTTGATCATGAGAGATCGAATCAATCAGGAAGGCACTTTCGCCAAGAAGTATGATTTGAGAGAGCTTCCGGCAGGGACTTACTCAATTCAGGTATCGGATCAGTCAGGGCTGATTTCTTCCGCTTCAGTGGATAACTTTGTCGAAGTACAGCCAGAGGTATTCTCCAGAGTATCTGTACTAGAAGATAATACTTATCGTTTAGTGGTAAGTAGTCTTGGTGCGCAAGCAGTAGAAGTAGTGATTTATGATGGTAATAATATTATCCATACTGAGATGATTGACAATCCTCAGGGGCTACATAAAATCTATAAAATCGAGCAAGCAGGAGAAGATGGAATCAGCTTCAAAGTGAAGACTGCCTCTGGATTCCAAAAGTTTGTATCAGTGCTTTAAATTAAACCAACTGAATCCCCAAGCCCTGCCAGAGCGATCTAGCAGGGCTTTTTTATGAAATTGTATTAACCGCAATGGGTGTAAAGTTTTTCACTAAATACGCAAAGTTTCCTGCTGGCCAAAAGGCTAGCTTACTCCATAAATAAACTTGCCTATGTGATTACCTGATTCAGTAATGATTTGCTGGTACTCATATCATCTAAAATTTGGCATATGAAAAGATTTCAAATCACTAAGTAATGAATCTGATTTTAAGTACTTTAGAGCTATGATTTCCAAAGAAAATAAAGATCAGTTTTATGAGCCATTCACAGAATATGGAGTGTATTCCTATGCGGATTATTTGACTTGGGAGATTGATGAAATGGTGGAATTAATCAAAGGGAAAGTTTTCCGATCTGCAGCTGCTGCTCTCAGAAGAAAGCATCAAGAGGTAGTTTTAGGATTGGGAACAATCCTTTCAATACTTTTGAAAAATAAGCCATGCAAAGCTTTCATTGCACCTTTTGATGTGCGACTTCCGGTAAAATCCAAGAAAAATGAAGAGATATTCACTGTCGTGCAACCCGATATCTGTGTGGTTTGTGACAGAAGTAAGCTTGATGAAGCTGGTTGCTTAGGTGCACCGGATTTTATCGTGGAGGTACTTTCACCGGGAAACAACAAGAAGGAGCTAAAATACAAATATGAAGTCTATGAGCAAAGCGGTGTAGCCGAGTATTGGATCATCCATCCAAATGAGGAAACGCTTTTGATTTATACACTGGTAGATGGGAAATATGTTCCTTCTAGACTATTTACTTGGGGCGATATGGTCAAATCAGCTGTGATCGAAGGGTTTGAGCTTGATTTGGAACAATTTTTTAAAGGCTTGGATTAAACTCAAAATTTCTGAATTGAGAATCACAAGTGGCAGCAGTATGTTGGATTCAGGTCCCAATCTAAGTCACCCGAGTAGACCTAACTTCCGGTAATAAGAAAGTCCAGGTCCGAAGGTATTGCTGGCATAGGTAACTTTAATCAACTATTACCAAATCTGAAGATCTGCCTCCAAATGGAATGTATGAGAAAATGATTTTTCGACATTGCGGTTATGGATCTTCCAAAACCTTGGTTGGTGAGCTTATCGAACTATTGATTGCTCTGCGATTGAAAAATATTTGCAGTTAACAACTTTTACAAAAAAAGCCCCAGAAATTCCGAGGCTTTTTTAAGTCTATAGTTTCGAAAATTACTTCTTCCAACTCGCTTTTCCTCCTTTAGCCGAATCCATCGTAATGGAATAATTCGAACCTGAGGCTACGATCCACTTTACTTTCACAGCACTCATGCCGGGAACGTTAACTACCGCGATTCGCTCTGGAGACATTTTTTGCTCCTTCAGCTTATTGAAATCAGCATCTTCAACCACAAATCCAGCAACCACTTTGGCTCCTGAAATCGTCACATAATCCGGACGCTCAATTTTGTATTTCAAATCCTGACTGGCATGTGTCGGCATCAGGCGCTCGTTAAAGATTGTCGCTGTGATGGCTTTCAAGCCTCCGCCAAGATCTTCCTCTTTGACATCCATCACACTCAGTTTTGGCGTATGATAGGCATGGTAAATGGTGAATGCGGCATTGCGATGTGCGTCCTGCTCGAGTAAGAAACCTGGATGTGCTCGACCGAAAGTCTTTTTGAAACCGCCGATTTCTACTGCACCAAACTGTGGGTGCTCAAATTCATGCCAGTTCACAAAAGCATCTCCCATGGTGAGGTATTTGTCTACATCGAAGTTTTCATCCTGATTTCCTCTCCCGGTTGATTCCTTGTGGAAATACAGGTAGGAAGTCATCAATTCATTGGAATAAGTGAAGATTCCCCGATTGCCATAGAACCAATCTAACTCCCCGCCAAATACGGAATACAAATCTTTGTAGACAGTCAAGTAGCGGTAGCCTGGAATCAGTTCTTCGCCCTTTTTTCCGATCGCGTCATAGATTCTGATGTCTTCCCGATTGTAGGTGTTGACATCTTCCTCAGCTCCTGGACCGCGAAGGATCATTCCACCACTGTTGTGGAAACTTTGTGCTCCAGCGATATTCGGGTGCTTCATCACAAACTCCATTACCGAGCGATTCTCCGGTAAGGTAAATGGATATCGAAGGGCACCGCGCTGTACGTAATCTGGCTGCCAGTTCCATCCCCAATCCCGATTTGGATCATAATATCCAACGCCATCATCATTGACTTCGCCGTCACCATCTCCGTCAGTTCCTTCCTGACCTAGCATTTCATATTCTCCAACTTTATCCGAGTCCACCATGATCAGTTTCCGTGGATCTTGAGGGTCTTTGATAAATCTGCCTGTTGGCGACTTTCGGATCATCATCGTGATGTGTCCATCACCATCCAAATCGTCCAGCCCATCTTCTCCAGCCAAACCATCTCCATCATTATCCAACATCATCATTCCTGATCGAGGTGAATTGGCAGTATTTGGTTCTAGGAAAAAATTGTTTCGAGCATCTGGATTGATCGTAGGAGTGATATAGAAGGTCTTATCCCGAAGCAATTCTTGGATAAATTCTGTGTCCACTTGCATCTCGGTGAGGTACCAAGCGGCATAAAGTGAAAATTCACCACCTTGAATCTCATTGGAGTGAATATTTCCATCGATCCACATACCTGGCTTTTCTTCGGCTTTTCCTGTCGAATAATCAGTAATGGTTAGCGTCATGATATCCCGACCTTCAAAAGATTTGCCGATCGATTCGATCTTTGCCAATCCCGGATGAGCGGTTGCGATTTTCTTCATGGCATCCACCAGCCCTTCGTAAGTGTAATATTTATTGAAGGTCAATTCCACTTTAGGTTTATATGGACTGCCTACTGCTTTGAAAAATTTCTCCTGTGCGTTGGCTATACCGAATGTCATCCACCCAGTCATCAAAGCCAGCATTACTATTTTTTGTACTTTTTGTATCTTTTTCATGAGGACTTAGAGTTTGAAATTTGCAGTGACAAATCCTACATGAGCGGCACCAGCTTTTATGGGTACAGCTCCGGATCCTTTGACGATCCAGCTAAGGCTTACTTTTTCGAAAGCTCCAATAGATTCGATCAGCATAATTTTGTCACCTGAGATGATTCTGTCTTTTGAGACATTCAAGTCTACCCGGACTTTGCGAAGCCATCTGGATCGTTCCCCAAGTTCGGAATGCGTTGGGATTGGCGAATTATTGAATACGTCAGCCGATACACGATTCAGTCCATTTCCAAGCGATTCAGTTTTGATATTTAACATTTCCAGCTTGGGTTGCATGGTAGCTAGTTTTAGGATAAAATCAGTATGCTCTTCTGCGATTTTTGCCACCTGATCATAAGGTGGATTGACCATTACGAAAGGTTTGATTCCTCCGACTTCAACTTTCTTCCCTGGAAAATCCGGATGCTGAATCTCAGCCCAGGGCACATATACATCATTCTGTCCCAATGAATCTGCCCATGCCAGGTAATTCGCTTCAGGATTGGATTTTCCTTTGCCATCCGCTCCTTTATATTCTGGAGTCCAATAGCCAGGAGTAGAGAAACTCAGTCTTCCAAAATGGAAATAAGCCCACTGGAAGAAATCTCCGGGAGTTCCCTGATTAGTCTGTTGAAATGCTTTTTGGGAAATTAGCTCATTGTATGCTCCCGAAACCATGGCATTGATGGCTTGATCTTTTTCTAAAATTGAAGCTACCACACGCTTCTTGGCATCTCCAGCATTGTATTTCAGCGGAGCGCTCAGATTATTTGCAGGGGAAAAAGTCACGAAAGCGAAAATATTCCACTGTTCAAAAAGGAAATCCAATACCGCCCGAGATTCGAGCTGTGAAACCGGAATATCGCCAGCCAAGGGCTCGAAAACAGGAAATTTATAAGTCATAGACTTATTGAAAGCAATCCCTTCAGTTAGATCTTCAGCAAAATTTCCATCCTTATCGTCGTCCTTACTTTCTTTGAAAATCAAATATTTGCCAGCCTCACCTTTGGAGCGATCTGCTTTGTCGAGCACACGCTCATCTTCGGTGGAGATGATATATTCTCCGGTAGGATCTTCCACACGCATCAAAGTAATCATGCCATCACCATTCAAATCGGTATAGCCGTTGTCTCCAGCTTTGCCGTCTCGATCATGATCTACTGCGGTTGCATTACCCCTTCGCTCGTATTTCAGTGCGGCGTGGTATTGCTCGTAAGCGTCTGGCGACATATTTGGGAAAATGTAGAAAGTGGTAGTAGCCAAAGCATCTGCATGCTCAGTGACCAATTTTTCTGCAAATTGAATGGCAAGTTCTGTACTGAGGACATGGAATCCTTCCACTCCTCCGACTACGGCGATTGCTGGTTTTTCGTCCAATGCGCCTGTGCCAACTTTGAGCACCCAAATATCTTTGCCTCCTGCGGTCTTGACCAGGGAAGTAAGCGTGGCGTCGCTGTTTTTGGCCACTTGCTGTATGCGCTGATTGACTTGAGTCAGTGTGGGATAATCAGCCGATTGCGCTATTGCGGAGGCTGAAAATCCCATACTAGCCATCATAAAACAGCTCAATATAAATTTTTTCATAAATGGAATGGAGTTATATTTTTATCAAATTCTGGATTTGATTTCTAAGTAAACTTTAAGAAAATTTACTGAAAATCAGTTCTTCCTTTTTCTGAGCGTCAATTTACTGCTTAAATGGACATTGCTCGGGATGAATGGATTGAAGATTGAATCTTGGAATGAAATAGAAAATTCGCTTCTTTGAAAAATCTAGTCGAGACTCTATGTTTTCCAAAATTGCCCTTGCAGTAGCTTTCTCTCCTCGTTTGGAGGCCTTAATTTCCGAGACCAAAAGGCTTGTTGAGCTATTTAACTCAGAATTGATTTTAATTCATATTGGGGAGAAAACTGATGAATTGGAGAGGGGATTTCAGGAAGTGCTGCATCGGCATGGCTTGAATGAAATGCGAACTACGATCATCTGGAAGCAGGGAAAACCTGTGAAAATGATCTTGGAGGCTTGTAAAGAATCCAAAGTTGATCTCTTGGTAGCGGGAGCTATGAAAAAGGAAGGGTTTATAAAATATTATATGGGATCTGTCGGAAGAAAAATCATCCGAAAATCACCCTGTTCTGTGTTGACCTTGATCGATCCAAAGCCTGAGACGACTGGCTTTTCAAAAGTGGTTTTAAATGGGACTCAATTGGATATCACTCCATTCGTCATTGCAAAAGGTATTATTTTTTCTAGAGAGGTAAAGGCAGAGCAAGTACATATTCTGAATGAAATCAAAATGTACGGTCTCCAAATGGGAACCGCAAGTGAGGACTCTGAGAACGAGGTCGCACAAATCCGACGACAATTGGTGCAGGATGAAATGAACTATGTACAAGAGATTTTAAATGAGATTGAAACCAATGATTTGAAAGTAAATATCAAGGTGACAGGAGGGAAGTGGGCAGTGGAGTTGGGTCGATTCTGTGAAAAAATTGAAGCAGATCTGCTTGTTGTTGGTGATGACCAACGACTCACTTTTTTTGATCGGCTATTTCCACATGATTTAGAAGATCTGCTGAGCACCTTGCCTTGTAATCTTCTAATCCTTAAAAATTAACCTCTGTGGAAACGCTTAACCATAAGGAGGTTATTAATCTCCTCCTCCAGCTTGCGACTTTGCTTATTGTTGCGCGGGTTTTTGCCGAAGTAGCACGAAAATTTAAGCAGCCTGCTGTAGTTGGAGAAATACTGGCAGGAATTATTATCGGTCCGACTATTTTTGGATCTCTTTTTCCGGTAGCTCAAGAATACCTTTTCAGCTCACATCCGATGAGCAATATTGCATTGGACGGCTTTGTTCAGATTTCGGTGGTGCTGCTATTATTCATCGCCGGCTTGGAAGTTGAACTGCAAGTGGTTTGGAATCAAGGGAAAAATGCCCTGAAAATTGCCATTGCGTCAATGGTCTTGCCGATTATCGCGGGCTTTATTGTAGCCTATGCTTTTCCCGAGTTTCTTGGCGTGAACATCAACGACCGAGTTGTGGCTTCCACTTTCTTTGGATTGGCGATTTCTATCACAGCATTGGCCGTTGTTGCTCGAATTTTAATGGATTTGAATCTATTCAAAACACCAACAGGATTGTTGATAATTGCCGCAGCGATGATTATCGATGTTTTGGGTTGGATTGTTTTTTCAGTTATTCTCTCCCTTTCAGATTCTGGAAGTGGAGGACTAGGCGTTTGGCCCACGATAGGTTTGACACTTTTCTTTACCTTTTTCATGCTCACCTTGGGCAAAGGACTAATCAACAAAACCTTGCCTTGGATCAATAAGAAGTTGGCTTGGCCGGGAGGCTTACTTTCCCTTTCATTGGCGACTTGCTTTTTAGCGGCATCTTTCACTGAGTTTATTGGGATTCATGCCATCTTTGGAGCTTTTATCATTGGGGTTGCCTTAGGAGATTCGGAGCATTTGACTGAGAAAGCAAAGGAAATTCTCCATCAGTTTATTAATAATATTTTTGCACCCATTTTTTTCTTATCAATAGGACTGAAGGTGAACTTCATTGAGGCCTTTGATCCTGGAATAGTGGGTGTAGTGGTGATTGTAGGTCTACTGACCAAGTATTGGGGAGCTTACATCGGAGGCCGTCTTGCCAGTTTGCCTCGTAAGACAGCGATGGTTGTGGGCTTTGGGCTGGGTACACGTGGCAGTATGGATATTATCCTAGGACTGATAGCTTTGGAAAATGGACTGATCACCGAAGCGCTATTCATTGGATTAGTCATCCTTGCTTTAATTTCCAGCATCAGCAGTGGTCCATTAATGGGCTGGGCCGAAAAGTTGAGAATCTAACTAAGAGTCAGAAACAAGAAATGAGAAGTCTCAAAACCCGAAATGCGGTATCATACATTTGACATTCTTCACTCAAATCAGTTGGCAATCCAACTTTCTGCCTCAATTTTAGGTTCTAGAGATTAAATCGATTTTTAAAATACTTAATTATGTCAAAACCCGGAAAAACAGGAGTCCTGCTGGTCAACCTGGGCACCCCAGATAGTACTGCCACTGGTGATGTACGAAAGTACCTTCGCGAATTTCTAATGGATGGTCGTGTCATCGACTTCCCTTTTATCCCAAGGTGGATGCTGGTCAATTTGATCATAGCTCCATTCCGTGCTCCAAAATCAGCTGGGGAATACCGCAAGCTCTGGACGGATCGTGGTTCTCCACTCATGTATCATACTCAAGACCTAAAAGATAAACTGGTCGAAAAACTAGATCCAGAGGAATACCTCGTGGTCATGGCTATGCGCTATCAAACGCCAAGTATCGAAGCGGGATTGGAGGAACTGATGAAAGCTAAAGTAAAAAAGATCATTGTTCTTCCTTTATTCCCCCAGTATGCCTCTGCGACGAACGGATCAGTGATTGATCGGGTGATGGAGATTGCCAGGGGCTGGCAGATTATTCCTGAGATTTCCTTTATCAATAATTTTGTGGAGCATCCGCTTTTCCTTCAAGCTTGGACCGAACTTGGTCAAGAGATGATGGCAAAAGAGGATTACGATATATTTCTTTTCTCCTATCACGGACTGCCTGAGCGACAGATTCGCAAAGGTTCCGTGGAAGGTTACTGCCAGCTAGGTAGCTGCTGTGGAGAATACGGCCCCAAAAATCAGTTTTGCTACCGAGGTCAGTGCTTCCATACGACAAGACAGTTGGCCGCTAAGCTTGGCTTACCCGAAGAAAAAGTGATGACTTGCTTTCAAAGCCGTCTAGGGAATGATCCATGGATCAAGCCTTACACAGAGGATATTATTAAGGAATTGGCTGCAAAGGGACTTAAAAAAGTATTGGTATTTTCACCGGCTTTTGTGGCGGATTGCTTGGAGACGACAGTCGAAGTTGGGCAGGAGTACAAAGAGAAGTTTGAGGAATTGGGTGGCGAGCATTGGGATCTAGTTCCAAGTTTGAACTCTTCAGATACTTGGGTGGAATGTGTGAAGGATTTGGTGGTCAGTAGGAAGTAGGTAGGATTCATCCGCGATAGCCATCAGTAAACAGTCTTCAGTAGGCAGTTTCCAGCAGGCATCTTAAATGGCTATCGCGGGATCAGTTTGCGGAGTGAGTATAATTGATAACTTTCTGGATTAGGAGTTAATTCTAACTTTGTTTAGTGGATCAAATACCATTCTCTTAATCTCTCATTTTCCCAATATCCATTATCACAGTCTTTAATCTCTCATTCATCTATTTTGAATAAAACTCCCAACCATCAAGGTTTCTTGATCACAGGTATCGTTTTGATTGCTGTGAATCTCAGAACCTCAATTGCTTCAGTTGGGCCTTTGATACCGTTCATTCGTACTGATCTGGAGCTTTCCAATGGGCTCGCGGGATTCTTAACTACGCTGCCTTTATTGACTTTTGCCACTTTTTCACTTCTTACTCCGGCTATAGCAAAACGAATGGGAATGGGAAGGGCGATCTTTCTGGCAATGATCTTACTTGCTTTTGGAATGATCCTTCGAGTCCTGGGAGGCATCGAGCTCTTGCTACTGGGAACAGGTATTACCGGGATTGGAATCGTCATTGCCAATGTGCTTTTGATTCCGTTGATCAAAGTAAGGCTTCCCCAGAAACTGGGGCTGATGACAGCATTAATGGCAACGATCATGTCACTTTTTGCAGCTATTGCGGCAGGTCTTTCGGTGCCGCTTGCAGTAGATCTGGATTTAGGATGGCGAGGCTCTCTGGCCTCTTGGTCAGTATTTATTCTGATCGCAGTATTACTGTGGATCCCTCAGATTCGGAGACCAAAAGCCGGATTAGATTCCAATCAATCCCCTGCCAAAAATGTTTGGAAATCCAAGTTGGCATGGCACATCACCTTATTTATGGGTTGCCAATCGGTCATGTACTTTACATTGACCGCTTGGCTTCCGGATATGCTGATCTCGAGAGGCTGGAGTCCTGTAGAAGCTGGAGTGGTGTCAGCGGTGACGCAACTGTTGGGCCTGATCGGCTCCTATTTTTCACCTCCGATTTTGATACGACAAAAACAACAATCGACTTTTACATTAATTGTGGGAATCATGTATCTTTTTGGGTTCACCGGATTATTCTTCCACTATGAATGGCTCACCTACCTTTCCCTGAGCATAATCGGAATAGGAATGGGATCAAGTCTGAGTATTGGATATACCTTGATCTCATTACGAACTGCTGAGGATGCGACCACCGCAAAGCTGTCCGCTATGGTCCAATCTTCAGGCTACTATTTAGCTGCTTTGGGGCCAATGCTGTTTGGGATTTCCCTTGATTTGTTTGACAATTGGAATTTTCTGATTTTTTTTATGCTCTTCTTTACCGTACAGTTTATTTATTTCGGAATGATCGCAGGGCGAGATTTGAAGGTCTAATAAAAGATTCCTTCCACCTTGGTAGAAAGGGTTGTAATTTTGAGGTACAACAAGCTTCATATTGCTATGCAAGAGTTCTTTCAATCCTTCGGCCTATCCGATCAATTATTTGATTACTTGATCATGCCTTTGCTGATTTTTAGTGCTCGGGTATGCGATGTGTCTATCAATACTCTCCGGATTATGTTCATGATGAATGGGAAAAGAAATATCGCTCCTTTTCTCGGGTTTTTCGAAGCTCTCATTTGGTTGCTGGCGATAGGTCAGATTTTTCAAAACATTTCAAATCCCATGTCCTATATAGCTTATGCGGCTGGCTTTGGAACAGGTACATACGTGGGAATGTATTTTGAGGAAAAACTAGCACTTGGAAGAGTTCTGGTTCGTGTGATTACACCAGCCGCACTTCCCGAACTCACGGAATACATGAAGAGGAAGGACTTCAGATTCACTAATGTAGGAGCTGAAGGAAGATATGGAAAAGTGCAGTTGACCTTTACAGTGATGAAGCGGGATTCACTGAAGGAGTTTATAGCTAAAGTGAAAAGCCTCGATGAAAAAGCCTATTACACCATCGAAAGCGTAAAGCGAGTATCCGAAGATGAACTGAATGTGATGGATGACAAGCCGAGATTTAACCTGAGCTTCTTCAGTAAAGCCAGGACCTAATGGGAAATAGTTGGTTTCAATTTCAACAGTTCCGAATCAATCAAGACCGATGTGCGATGAAAATCAGTACAGACGCGGTACTCTTAGGTGCATTGGCTGAGGCTAATAAGCCAAAACACATGTTGGATATCGGTACTGGTACAGGAGTCATTGCTCTGATGTTGGCGCAGCGATTCCCTGATGCATATATTGAAGCTGTCGAGTTAGATGGCCAAGCGGCCTTACAGGCAAGAGAGAATTTTGAGCAAAGTCGTTTTTCTGAACAACTGTATATCCATCATAGCGCAATTCAGGACTTTTTACCTACTGATAAGTTTGACCTCATTGTAAGTAATCCACCTTATTTCACGGCCCACTTGAAGGGTCAATTGAAGGAGCGGAATCAAGCATTACATACGGATACGCTTCCATTTGATGTTCTCCTTTCGCAAGTGCTGAGACTTTTGAAAGATTCTGCACGATTTTGGTTGATATTGCCGCCATATGAGTCTTCCTTATTTCAGAAATTAGCTCGAGAAAAAAATCTGTTTCCAAGACGGATTTTTAGTTTAAAAGACAGTCCCAATAAACCTATTAACCGCGAATTAGTTGAATTTTCTTTTGAAGAAATGGAATTGCAAAACTTCAATATCTTGCTAAAAAATCAAGATGGAAGTCCTAGTGACTCTTATTCTAAACTCGTTTCCGGATTTCTGCTGGCTTTTTGAATTTTAGGAGTTAGTATTTTACCCATTTTAAAAAAGGAAATCTCTGATCTTATATTAGTTGGATGAGGATTAGTTTTATTTATTTTTGGACTCCTATTATCTTCATCCATATGCGAAATTCTCTTTACCTAGGCATTGTAGTACTGCTACTCCTCAGTATTGGCTGTACAAAAGAAGAGTCTGGAACCACTGTACTTGTCACCGAAGAAGTACTTTATGCCAGCGGAGAGCAAGTTCGGATTTTGGGAAGGTTGATTACCAATCAAGCTGTGACTGCTACGGATCATGGCTTCTACCTCAGTCAGGAGGCCAATTTTGCTTCTCCGATTATCATTTCGCTGGGAGCTAAATCAGGAGCTGGACGATTTATCGGAGAGACTTCGGGTTTGCAAGCTCAGAAAAACTATTTCGTCAAGTCCTTTATGGATATTGGGAATGGAATCGAATTTGGGAATACCATCGAACTTCAGACTTTGGCTGCGGGAATCGAGAGTTATTCGCCTTATTTTGGCTCGCCTAATCAAGAAATATTTATTCTTGGAAGAAATTTCAGTTCAGACACCAAAGTGTTTTTTGGAGATGTAGAAGCGGAAGTTTTAGAAAATTTATTTGAATCCCGCCTTCGCGTGCGAATTCCCGAATTACAAGGAGGCTCAAGCGTTGCAATCCGGGTGCAATCCCAAGATCAAATACTTACTTTTCCGATCAATTTTGAATACCAGACTGGATCGTATGTCACCTTACAGCCATTTCCTGATCAGCTGAGGTTGGCAAATAATATTTCTTTCCAGTCGGGAAGTCATTTTTATGTAGGACTGGGTTCTAATCGACAGATTCGCTTCTATGAAAAAATCTTGAAATACGATCCGTCAACGAATCAGTGGACAGATTCTAATTTTTCGGGATCAGCGAGATCTTTTGGCTTTGCTACTGATAATTACCTTGGTGGTGGGATAGCCGAATTGACTAAAGAGCCCTATGTGATGAATAATTCCTTTTGGCGTATTACTTCAACCGGATATGTTAGATTGAAAGATCTCACTTTTCCAAGTCGGGAATCTATCGCTTTTGAACTGGCCAATGAGCTCTATTTATTGGGAGGCAAAGATGGAAACACTCGCGCGGTCCGTAAGTACAATGCCTTGACTGAAAGTTGGACTAATCTCCCTAATAGTCTACGTGAATTTAGTGCGATCAATCCTTATTTTGTATATCAAAACAAGCTTTATGTCTTAGGATCTGATAAAGTTTTGTACTCGTTTGACCCGATATCCGGGCGTTTGGAGTCAATCAGTAGCTACCCAGGCTTAATGGGGCTTGGCTATGGATTTGCAAAAGTGATTGGAAGCAAAGTCTACTTCGGGGGATTTGAGCTGGAAAATCAAGTTTGGGAATTCAATCTTGATACTTCCAAATGGGTCTCCAAAAATCCTATTCCCGGTTCTCTTCTGAGTAAGACGGCTGCAAGTTTTGTCCAGGGTGGTTTCATCTATTTCATGCGGCAGGAGGATATCAACTTGCCCGGTGATTTTCCATTGGAGCTTTTCATATTTGACCCAACCGGCATTTAAAATACTACTTATGAAAAGAAATCTACTTTTATTATTTCTCTTGATATCTCATTTCACTTTGGCACAGACCGAAGTGAAGCGAGAGGTAGTTGGTCGTGACATCGGGCAGCTGAAAGGGATCAAAATCTCTGGAAGAATCATCGATGAGATTACCGGTGAGGCTTTAGTAGGTGCTACAGTAACCGTTCCTGAATTACAGGTCAATCGGATAACGGATAATAATGGTGCATTCGAATTGACACTGGATCGCGCTGAGTACAATCTAGTCTTTAGATATGTAGGCTATGAGACGGTAAACTATCCCATTACAGCAGTAGGTGATGGTCGAATCAGTATCAAAATGATTCAAGAGGATTTTCAATTGGAGGATGTGGTAATTTTCGGAAGAGATCCGGAGAAGAATATTCGATCGACCGATATGGGTGCGATCACCCTTAGTATGAATTCGATCAAAGAACTACCGCCATTTTTGGGAGAAGTGGATATCATTCGCTCTATGGCTACACTTCCTGGTGTCAGCCAAGTGGGTGAAGCATCAGCAGGCTTGAATGTTCGTGGCGGTGGAGCTGATCAGAACTTGATTCAATTTGCCGGTGCACCTATCTACAACCCTTCACATTTATTTGGGCTGTTTACTGCATTCAACGCAGATTTGGTAAATGATGTGACACTTTACAAATCAGTGATTCCAGCCAAATATGGGGGTAGAGGCTCTTCTATTTTGGATATTACCCCAAAAGCCGGTTCGATCGCCAAATGGGGTGGCGACCTTATGGTTAGTAATTATTCTGGGAAAGTTGGGATCAACGGGCCGCTCGTAAAAGACAAGGTGTCCATACGTGGAGGATTCCGAGGATCTTATATCAATTGGTTTCTAGGGGCGCTTTCTAATCCTGATCTCAAAAACAGCCAGGCAAATTTCTATGATGGAAACTTGGTTATCTCAGCACCGATCAATGAAAAGAACGAATTTACCTATAGCTATTATACCAGTTACGATGACTTCGCTTTTGCATCGGACACGACCATTTCCTGGAAAAATAATAGTCATTCCCTGAATTGGAAAAGTCAAGTCAACGATAAGTTAAGCTTTGACATTTTGGGTTACTACACCCAATACGATTACAGCATTTTCAACCGCTCCGGAATCAGTGATTTTGATTTGAATTCTGGAATCCAAGATTTTGGATTCAAGGGATATTTCAGCTACCTATTCAAGGAAGGGAATAGAATTACAATAGGAGCAGATACGAAGCAATTGACATTGCAGCCTGGTGAGTTGATCCCTAGTGGGGAAGAGCAGGATATTTTACCGAAGAAAGTTCAGGATGAATTCGGCCGGGAATCTGGCTTCCATTTCCAGCACGAGTTTGAGCTGGGGGAAAAATTCGGGATGACTTATGGAATCCGATATGATACCTATCAATACTTCGGTAGTCGTAGAATACGTCAATATGCAGAAAATCAGCCGATTTCTGATGGTTCTGCGATAGGTGAGACTACTTATGCCAAAGGAGAAAAGATTACCAGCTTTGATGGGCTTGGTCCACGGGCATCCATGCGCTATTCATTCTCCAAAAATAGCTCAGTGAAGGTCGGATATAATAAAATGTATCAGTTTATCCACTTGATTTCGAATGCCGCCACCATTGCACCAACCGATATTTGGAAGCTTGCGGATGAGTTTCTTAAGCCTCAGATCGTAGACCAAGTGTCCTTAGGTTACTACCAAAATTTCAAAGGAAATATCTTTGAGACTTCTGTTGAGGTATATTACAAGGATATCCAAAATGTAGTGGAATATAAGGATGGTGCAAATTTAATTCTTCAGAATCATATCGAAACCGAATTGGTGCCGGCACAAGGTCAAGCTTATGGTGTTGAAGTCTATGCGAAAAAGAACCTCGGCAGATTGACAGGCTGGATATCTTACACCTATTCGAGAAGTTTGCGAAGGGTCTTGACTCCATATGAAGAAGAAAATATCAATGGCGGGGACTGGTTTGCTTCCAACTTTGACAAGCCCCACGACCTGACCTTGATTGGAAATTATAAAGTCAGTTCCAATACCTCTATTTCGGCTACCTTCGGATATAGCACTGGAAGGCCGGTAACCTATCCGGAAGCGAAGTTTGATTATTCAGGAAATTCCTTGGCCTATTTTGACCGAAGAAATGAGCAGCGCTTACCAGACTTTCACCGATTAGATTTTACTGTGAATTTTAAGCTAAAGGGGAATGGCAAGTTCTACGACGGTGACTGGACCTTCTCTATCTTGAATGTATATGGACGTAAGAATCCATTTTCATTATTCTTTGCGGATGAGTTTGGTGCTCCTCCCCAAGCCTTGCGATTGGCGATCCTAGGTGTGCCTCTTCCAAGTTTAAGCTACTCGATCAAGTTTTAAAACCGATGAAAAGGGCTAGCTATATACTTTTGCTTTTCTTGGCCATTCGCTGCATTGATCCTTTCAAGACAGATTCGATTGAAGGGCCGCAGCTCTTGACAGTGGAGGGTATGGTGACTTCTGGAGTCGGTCCTCATGTGATTAAGCTTTCTCGAAGTGCTACCTATGGGTCTATTTTTGAAGCTTTGGTACGACCTGTTTCGGGTGCTACGATGATAGTTCGAGACGATTTGGGGAATGTCACCTTTTTCACTGAAAATACAGTCGACCGAGGGAGCTATAATTCTCCGGCAAATTTCTCTGCCCAAGTAGGAAGATCTTATACCTTGCTGTTTCGGTTAGTGGACGGAAAAGCCTATTCTTCTTTTCCGGAAACTCTGCAAGCTGTGCCAGAGCTTGATGACCTGAGCTACCAAGTCGTCACGATCCCAGTCGAAGGAGAAACTAACCCTAGATCTGGTATACAGTTGATTGGATCATTTTCTGATCCTTCGGATCAAAACAATTTCTATTTTTGGAGAAATGATCCATCTGTGTATATTCTAAAGAAGCGACCGGATTTATTTACAATCAGACCTCCAGATGCAGATGACCGCGATCCTGATCTAAAGGATTGCTGCGATACTTGTTTTAAAACTGAGCTAGTTGGCAATGAGAGTATTTTCATCGCTCAGGATGATAATTTTAATGGTTTGAATACAAAAGTCCCGATTGGCTTTGTTGAAGATGATGTACTTCGGTTTATTCAGATCTTCAGAATAGATGTGAAGCAATTAAGCATTACCCAAAGAGCCTATCGCTTTTTGCGCTTGGTAAAGCAACAGAATGAGATCAGTGGATCTGTCTTTGATCCACCACCTACCAATATTAGAGGTAACGTAGTCAGTTTGGATAATCCCGAAGAAACAGTTTTAGACTATTTTATGGCTTCTGGTGAGCGCAAAAAGCGTATTTACATCAGTGGTCAAAACTTGAGTTTTAGACAAAATGTTATATTGGTCTTAGATGACTGTCGGGAAGTATCTGGCGCACAACTTTTACCTCCATTAGACTGGAGACCATAACGAATTTGAAATAATGAAAAAATACATTTACGTTTTTTTACTCTTTCTAGGTTCTTGTATAGATCCATATGAAGTAGAAGTGAAGCAAGGTCCGCAATACTTGACCATTAATGGAACGATAACCTCTCAGGCTCAAGTCCATCGGGTGCGATTGACCCGAGGGGATACTTATGGAAGTATATTTCAAGGTTTGATCAGACCAGTAACAGGTGCAACCGTGATCGTCAGAGATAACTTGGGTAAGGTCACTTTTTTGACAGAAAACCAAGTAGATCGAGGATATTATGACACTCCTGCAAATTTTGCGGCTGTAGTTGGTCGTACTTACACCCTTCAGATTCAATTAGTGGATGGAAAAGTCTATACCTCACTTCCTGAACTTGTGAACGCATCACCTCCGATCAAAAATCTGAGTTATCAATCGAAGCGAATTCCTGTGAAGGGTGAAATCAATAATGCTTCTGGGGTGCAACTGATTGTGGACTTGGATGATCCTGCGGATCAAAATAACTTTTACTATTACAGAAATTCTGAGGCGACCTATGTGCTTGAGACCCGACCAGATCTTTATACTACCCCAGCTCCGGACAGAAGTCCAGCTCCAAAAGATTGCTGCTCTACTTGCTTTCAAACAGAAACAGTTGGGAATCAATCCTACTTTCTCAGTTCGGATGATAACTTCAATGGTCTGACCACCAAGCTGATTGCTGGATTTGTTCCTGATAATGGAAGAAGATTTGTAAATACCTATCGTGTCGATCTGCGACAGCTTAATGTAAGTCAGGAGGCATTTCGATTTTTGAGATTGGTCAAGCAACAGTCTGAAATCAGTGGATCTGTTTTTGATCCGCCGCCAGCAAATATCCGAGGAAATATGATCAGTTTGGATGATCCTGAAGAGGTTGTGCTAGGGTTTTTTATAGCAGCGGGAGAAAGTCAGCGGCGAGTTTATATTAAAAATAGTCAGCTTGATTTTGTTCAGCCACGAGCAATTATCCCGGATGATTGTAGGGTGATCCCCGGCGCAGGATTATCTCTACCCTTTGATTGGAGACCGAATGAGTAAGGAAAAGCTCTAATTACAAAGTATTTATATTTTAGTAGTTAGATTCAATAAGCAAAAGAACGGAGATTAGAGATTGGAGACTACAGCCAAGTAGTTAAAATCTAATTTCTCAGAGGGGAAGTTAACCCCCTGACCCTTGATCTCTGCTGACTGCCCATTGAAAACTGCCGACTGCCTATTGATAACTCTCCTCAAACATGATTCCTGCTACTGCTAATTGGTTCAAGACAGGTTGATAAATCTCTGGTATTACTGGTATATGCAGTCCTTTAACACTGATTTTTCCGTTCAAAAATTGATCTACCGCAATCGCCAAAGGTAAGCCCACCATTTTTGCCATTGCGGTGTAGGTAGGATCTGTTCCGTAGCAAACCAAACTCGAGGTTAGTGATTTTATTCCTGACTCTGTTTTGATTTCAAACAGATGTTGCATTACGATCATATCCTTGTCATCAGGGGCTAATACCCAATCCTTTTCTAAAATGGCTTGTAGCAATTGAGCCGGGGAGCCAGATGTACGAGGCAGTTGCTTATTTTCAAAAAAGCCTAACCATTGCAACTTTTCAAAAATGGAGAAATCTAGGTCAGTAATTACATTTCCAAGTTTTTCTTCCAGGGAAAGTTCTGGATCAAAGGGTAAAAATGCATTCATAAATTGCCTTAGTGTCGTTTCTTTAGGTAATTCCAGTTGGAAAGAATCATCCGTCATCCCCAATTGAACAAAAACATCCCATCCTTTGCAGTAACCAGCTCTTCGAAGGGTTCCACGAAGCATGGTCGGAATATTTCCCAGCCCATATGTTTTGCGATAGCTGAGCGAATCTCGATTTGGATAGCCATCAAATTCCCCCAATCCTTCGAAACTGATCGTCTCCAAACGTTTGAATAATTGGTGGTATGGCACGAATTTCGACTCTCCCTTTTCGATGTAACGGGAAGTGCCTTGCCCCGCCAAGACTACATTTCGTGGGCTCCAAGTAAACTTATATTTCCACGGATTATCTTCACTCTCTGGCGCCAGAAGCCCGCCGCAGTAGGATTTGAAGGAGATGATTTCTCCCCCCTTAGCTTTGGTCTGATCGATAATCTGCATGGCAGACATGTGGTCTATCCCGGGATCTAAACCACATTCATTTAAAAAAAATAAGCCCTTTGCCTCAATCTCAGGTTTTAATGCTCGCATCTGATCAGACTCATAGGAAGCCGAGAAAAAATGTTTTCCCAACTTCACACAGTCCCCAGCTACCAGCGGATGCATAGATGCAGGTAGCATGGATACCACTACATCGGCAGAAGAAATTAAGGACTCTCGCGAGGCCGAGTTCTCGATATCCAAAGCTTCCGCTTTTGTATTTGGTTTTCCTTTGAGTTTTTCTTGCGCAGTGGTGAGATCTAAATCTGCCAAGATCAAGTTTCGTACTCCACTCTGACAGGAGTCTGCCAAATAATCAATAAGGTAAGTGGCGGATTTCCCACCTCCAAGGATTAAAATCGTCTTCATGGGCTATAATTCTACTACTAAAATGACTAATATATCATCAGGTAAAAAATTGTTGAGGTCTAAATCAAGGAACATTTTACTACTTTGGACGTTTGCTCAAACACATAAAAATTGAACCATGTCTAAGAAAATCATCCTTCCCGCTGAGATTGAGCTTGTTGAATTTGAAGCTTTGTCCGAAGTAGAGCAGATAGTTTTAGAAAAAGCTAAGTCAGTCAGTGAAAATTCATATTCGCCCTATTCTAATTTTCAAGTTGGCGCTGCCGTCGTACTTGAAAACGGAGAGATATTACAATCCAGTAATCAGGAAAATGTGAGCTACCCAGTAGGGGTTTGTGCTGAACGCCTGGTATTGGGCTATGCCGGAGCAAATTTTCCAGCCCAATTTCCGACTATTATTGCTGTCGTGGCAAAGCGTAAAGGGGAGGAGTCCTGGGCATCAGTAAGTCCATGTGGAATGTGTCTTCAGGGAATCAATGAAGTAGAAATGCGGTTCGGAAAGATTATGACTATACTGATTTTACGTACGGATGGACAGGTATTTCGCGCGCGCGGAGTCAAAAATTTACTTCCTCTAAAAATGGATGATCTAAAGAGCTAACCTTGAAAAAACGAATTCGATTTGCCTACGAAGCAAACTACTCTATTTCCCACAACCCTACTTTTGAGGAAAAAGAGATTTGGCTCATCTTACATGGCTATGGTCAACTAGCAGAATATTTTATTCGAAAATTTCAAGTTTTCGATTCTCCTTCTCGACTATTTGTAGCCCCGGAAGGAACCAACCATACCTATCAGGATGGATTTAGAGGCCGAGTTGGAGCCAACTGGATGACTCGGCATGAGCGTGATACGGCTATCGCAAATAATCATCGATACTTGGATCGCTTGATGGAGGAATTGCTTATTGGATATCAGCTTAAGCCTATTGTCAATGTGCTCGGATTCTCCCAAGGTGCTGCTACAGCCACGCGCTGGGCAAGCTACTGGTCTGGGGAAGTCAAACAATTGGTTCTATGGGCTGGAGGATTTGCAGAGGATTTGAAATTGGAAAATATAGAAGCGAAATTTTCCGCTACAGAATTGATTATCGTATTGGGCAACCACGATGAGTTAATTCTACCTAAAAGCATTCAAAAACAGGAGGAACTGATCAAAAACCTAGATATTTCGGTCAAAAGATATTTTTTTGAGGGAGGTCATGAATTAAATCAGGAATTGCTTGCTAAAATTTTTCTTTTGAATGGGTAATTACTCCTATATTGCTTCATCTATTGTGCGACCCAGAATAGTAGAACATATTTAATTTTTCCGTAACCTTTTTAAGACACGAATGCTTTCGCTTACAGAAAAAGAGGTTGAGCAACTTGCTCACCAACTCATAAAAGGAAATATTTGCTTTTATCAGCTCGATAAAAAGAAAATCTACCAGATGCCAGATGATGAAGATTACTTCAACTATGATCTTACCCCGGACGAGGAAGATATTCTGGATGCAATTGATGAAAATCCTGAAAATTATCTTGAATTAACTAAGATGGAGCCTGCGCAAGAGCATCAGATGATGCAGGACTTTATAGATCGAAAAGTGAAGGAACGTGCCTTAGCCGAAGACTTGGTCAATGTGCTGAGCAAGCCAAAACCAATCACGGGGTTTAAGTTCCAGATTGAAGAGTCAAAGTATAAAAATGATTGGATTGAATTTCGAACTTGGAAATATCAAGACTGGGTAAAGGAGCAAGTAGATAGCTTCAACTATACCGAAGATTAATTAAAATCCGCCTTAGTGCGGTTTTTTTTGTTTTATGCAGGTTCTCCAGTGTCAGATTTTTTTTATCAAATAAAAAAAAACGATTCAACCTAAATAGTATGGAACAGCTATTAAAGTCAATCCCAAAACTGATTGATTATTGGTATATGTTACAGGAGTAATCGTTATTCTTCCTCATGTCAGCCACATTTCTCAGTTTTTATTTTTTTACAATAGGGATTACAGCAATTACTTTTGCCCTTAGCAACCGTAAAGAACTGGACCATTGGAGCTGGTCTTTTAGCTTCGGCATACTAAGCACTTGAATAGGTCTCTTACTTATTTCTAATCTTAGACTTTCAATTATTAGAATACCTCTTTACGTTCGTTTAGGAATAATGTTAAGATCGATTTCAAGAATCAGTCTTGATTTTAATGTCAGAGAAATATGTTCGTACTGTCACTCTATTTTGTCTGAATGGTACTTTTTTTCTTTAGATTTTAAATCTAAGTAAATTGGGAATTAACTTGTTGACTATTAATTATTTGATTTTCATTTTATTAGGGGTGATTGCAGTTATGTTATCTCATAAAATGAAAAAGCTTCATAGCCTTCCAGATAATTTCAAAGCGCAGACTTCAGAATAGTAATAACTAACAGCCAAAAAAATCAGACTTATTTTATCATTTGATTCTACCAATCGTAACTATCACCATGCAAAAAACTCTCCTTATTTCACTTTTTGGATTCTTTTTCACATCATTTGGTTTCGCCCAAAACTGGGACTGGGGTGGTCCTATCGATCCAATACAAGCAAAGTTTGCGGTGAAGCATTATCGATTGGAACTGGAGCTTTTCCCCGATACTCAATCGATCAAAGGCAAAAGTACGGTTACTTTTTCTTCCATGGAAAAGCTGGATATACTTCGGCTGGATCTCATTGATGAATATCAGGTGACCAACGTGCAGATGAATGGAACTGAAGTTAAATTTTCCCATGAAAATGATCTCTTGGATATTCAGCTGATTGATTGTACCTGTGATGCGGTGGATGTCTTCTATGAAGGGAAAACCCCCATTGCCCTCAATCCACCTTGGGAAGGTGGATTTACCTGGGAAAAAGATCAGATAGGGAGTCATTGGATGGGTTTTTCCTCTCAGGGTGAAGGAGCGAAGATCTTTATGCCTGCCTTGGATCATCCCTCTTCTGAGGCATCCGAAGGAGTAGATTTGTATATAACTGTACCCAAACCCTATTTTATTGCAGCTAACGGGCGCATGAATGAGGTGAAGAAGATCGGCGAAAAATTGACATACTATTGGACGACAGACTATCCGATTAATAACTATGGGATCAATTTCACCATGGGGATATTTCATGAAGAGCAGTTGAACTTCAAATCAGTTTCTGGTGTGGAGGTTCCAATGCATGTTTGGGTGTTGCGAGAAAATAAATCCAAAGCAAAGGATATTTTGGAAGTGCTCAAGGTATCTACGGAAACTCACGAGAAATACTTTGGGGCATATCCTTGGCCAAATGATAAAATAGCCATAGTCGAAACTCCTTACCTCGGCATGGAGCATCAGACCATTAACGCATATGGCAATGACTACCGATTTGTCAAAATGGGTGCTGTTAATTATGATAATTTACTGCACCATGAACTAGGTCATGAGTGGTTTGGAAATAAGGTGTCAGTGGGGGACTGGGCAGATTTCTGGATTCACGAAGGGATTACTGCTTTTGGAGATTGGATGTTCTATTGGGAGCATGGAGGCGAGGACGCCTATTTTAAGAATGCCAAAAATACGCTAAGGCAAATCACCCATTCCAAACCGGTAGTAAGTCCAATCAACAGTACCGAAGAGGAAGCTTATCACTCAGAGATTTACACCAAAGGAGCTTATGTGTTGCATTCTTTGCGCTGGATACTTGGGGATGATGTTTTCTTTCCAATGTTGAAAGCTTTCGCTGGCGACACACGATTTACCTACGAAAACCAAGCTAATACCCGTGATTTCATCGATTTTGTCAAATCATATTCTGGAAAAGATCTTGAAGGGTTTTTCCAACTATACTTATATACGACCCAAATTCCAGTAGTGAAAATTTCAAAAAAGGGAAAGAAAGGTTTCGAAGTTTCGTTGGAGGGAATTGATTTCCGATTACCTGTTGAACTGAAAACAGAAAAGGGAATAAAAACAGTGGTGTTAAGTAAAAATCCACTTCTGATTAACAGCAAAAACATACCAATTGTCGACCCGCGAGGTTGGTTAATGCTGAGAAGGTGAAGGTTCATAAAAGTCTCATCCCAAGCTAATTATTAACTGATAATAGAAAGGATAAATAGTTTAAGTGATTATCCGTAATGATGCCATTGACTTCTTTTTCTTTGCTTATTTGGCTACAAGGCCCGCCACAGCGAGGCAAGCCCGCCACAGCGAGGCAAGCATGACCTGTCAATAAACCATCTGGAGAAGTACTGGCAATGCTAGTGTCTACCATGTGTTGAGTCGCTTTTACTTTTTACTGATATAATCGCGGATATACACATATTGATAAATCATGTCCGTTACAAAAAAATATGTTCATAAATAATATTCAATTTTTCGGTTTTGCCTACCTTGTTTTTTCTTCTTCAAAATCAATCGAACTCTCTTTAAACTCCTATTCTCCAGTGGTGATTAGCGTATATGGTAGTTCTTCCACTTGGAGATTGGGATTCAGACTATTTTTAGCAGGCTCGGGATCAATCCGCTCTAATCTGATCTCAAATAGCTCCAATTCAGTAGCTGTGTATCTGGCCTTAAAAGTCCTTGACTATAAAAAGTAGAAATATAAGATTCAATTAATTGATCTTCAATAGTTTTAGCTATGGCTCATTCTACATGATGTAAAATGAGCCATTTTATTTTAGCGCTTACATTTGTGATTAAATCAAGTTTTACCATGCCCCTTTGGATAATTTTTATAGTTTTGCACCAATTTGGACTTAAGCAAAACTTTCTCTTCAATCTCCCTATCTAATGCCTAAAGACAGTAGCATCAAGCACGTTCTTCTAATTGGTTCCGGTCCCATTGTCATTGGTCAAGCTTGCGAGTTTGATTATGCCGGTTCCCAAGCGGCTCGTTCGCTTCGTGAAGAAGGGGTAAAAGTCACACTGATTAACTCCAATCCGGCGACGATCATGACAGACCCTGTGACAGCAGATAATGTATATTTACTTCCGCTGGAAAAGAAATCAATTATTAAAATCTTGACTGATCATCCCGATATCGATGCAGTACTTCCTACCATGGGAGGTCAGACTGCCTTGAATCTCGCGATTGATTGTGATAAAGCTGGAATCTGGAAAAAATTTAATACCCACATGATTGGTGTGGATATAGAGGCGATTGATACAGCTGAGAATCGTGAGAAATTCAAGGCGCTGATGGAAAAAATCGGTGTGGGCGTTTGCAAAGGGGCAACTGCTACATCTTTCCTTCAGGGTAAAGAAATAGCCCAAGAAATCGGCTTTCCTTTAATCATCAGAGCATCGTACACCCTGGGTGGGGCAGGTGGAGCTTTTGTAGAAAAGGAAGAGGATTTTGAACATTATTTGGTTGCGGGATTACAAGCTTCTCCAGTGCATGAAGTGCTTATCGAGCAAAGTATCATGGGTTGGAAAGAGTACGAGCTCGAAGTGATGCGTGACAACATTGGTAATATGATCGTGATCTGTTCTATTGAGAACTTTGATCCGATGGGTGTCCATACCGGCGACTCGATCACAGTCGCTCCGGCGATGACTTTACCGGATACTACTTATCAGCGAATGCGGAATTATGCCATTACGATGATGAATAGCATTGGGACTTTCGCAGGTGGATGTAACGTGCAGTTTGCCGTAAGCCATGATAACTCTGAAATTATTGGAATCGAAATTAACCCACGTGTTTCCAGATCTTCTGCCTTGGCTTCAAAAGCAACTGGGTATCCAATTGCAAAAGTGGCAGCTAAGCTGGCATTAGGCTATAATTTGGATGAGCTGAAAAACTCAATTACAGGCATTACTTCTGCTTTTTTCGAGCCTTCGATTGACTATGTGATTGTAAAAATTCCACGTTGGAACTTTGACAAATTCAAAGGCTCTGACAGAAGACTTGGACTGTCTATGAAATCGGTAGGCGAGGTAATGGGAATTGGTCGAAATTTCCAAGAAGCCCTTCAAAAAGCATGTCAATCTCTTGAAATCAAACGAAATGGACTAGGTGCGGATGGCAAAGAATTGAAGGATCAAGATAAAATTCTTTATTCCCTGGCTAATCCAAGTTGGAATAGATTATTCCATGTTTATGATGCGTTCAAACTCGGAATCTCTTTCCGGACGATTCATGACCTTACTCAAATCGATAAGTGGTTCTTGAAGCAAATTGAAGAATTGATTCATTTTGAAAGGGAAATTGAAAAATATAACATCGGTTCAATCTCTACTGATCTTATGGAGCTTGCCAAGAAGAAAGGCTATGCAGATCGGCAGATTGCACATTTATTAGATTGCTTGGAAAGCGAAGTTTTTGACAAGCGCTACCAAGAAATGGGAATCAAGCGAGTTTATAAATTGGTAGATACCTGTGCTGCCGAATTTGAGGCACAGACTCCTTACTATTATTCCACTTTTGGAGATGAAAATGAATCGATTCCCTCAGATCGTAAAAAAGTAGTTGTCTTGGGTTCAGGTCCAAACCGGGTGGGTCAGGGAATCGAATTTGATTACTCTTGTGTTCATGGGGTCTTGGCTGCGAAAGAATGCGGCTATGAAACAATCATGATCAACTGTAATCCAGAGACGGTTTCTACTGACTTCGATATTGCGGATAAGCTTTATTTCGAACCCGTATTCTGGGAACATATTTATGAGATCATCTTGCATGAGAATCCACTTGGTGTCATCGTACAGCTAGGTGGTCAGACTGCTTTGAAATTGGCTGAAAAGCTGGAGAAATACGGGATTAAGATTATCGGAACTAGTTTTGAGGCGCTGGACTTGGCAGAGGATCGCGGTAGATTCTCTACGTTATTGAAGGATCTGGAAGTCCCATATCCTGAATTTGGTACGATTCACAATACAGATGAAGCATTGGAGCTTTGCAAGACAATAGGTTTCCCGCTTCTAGTTAGACCTTCCTATGTATTGGGTGGTCAGGGAATGAAAATTGTGATCAATGAAAAAGAATTGGAGCAACACGTAGTGAACGTATTACGTGATATTCCAAATAATGAGATCCTACTGGATCATTTCCTCGAAGGAGCGATTGAGGCAGAAGCAGATGCGATTTGCGATGGAGAAAATGTCTACATCATCGGAATCATGCAGCATATCGAGCCGGCGGGAATTCACTCCGGAGATTCGTATGCAGTGCTGCCTCCTTATAATTTGGGAGATTTGGTGATTCGCCAGATCGAAACTTATACTCACAAGATTGCTTTAGCACTGCGGACAGTTGGATTGATCAATATCCAGTTTGCCATTAAAAATGATAAAGTCTATATTATCGAGGCAAATCCTAGGGCTTCTAGAACGGTGCCATTTATCTGTAAAGCTTATCGGGAACCTTATGTGAACTACGCCGTAAAGGTGATGTTGGGCGAAAAAAAAGTGACTGACTTTGAATTCAAACCCTATAAGAAGGGTTATGCTATCAAAGAGCCTGTTTTCTCCTTCCACAAATTCCCAAATGTCAATAAGGAATTGGGACCAGAAATGAAGTCAACTGGAGAGGCGATCTATTTCATCGATGATCTGATGGATGATTACTTCTTGAAAATTTATACGGAGCGAAACCTCTATTTGAGTAGATAATCTGAAAAGTTAAAATATAAATAACCTTGTTAAAGTTTTTAATCATATTTCTCGGAGTGGGCTGGCTTTTGGGCCAACTCATTCGATATTTCTTAAAGTCCAAACTGGCAAAATTTGCGCAGCATGTAAATGAGATGCAAAAAGAACAAATGCGTGCCAATCAGCAAAATGCAAGAAGTAAGGAGGGCGTTAATGTGGATTTTATCCCAAAAGAACATCAGCAAAAACGCTCCAAAGATATTGAAGGCGGCGAGTATGTAGATTATGAAGAGGTGAAGGAGTAATCCTCAGATTTTTTTTATTTTAGAAAATTGATCTATAGAGAAATGGAAAAGCTTATAGAAAGAATCACAACAAATCCAGAAGTATGTCACGGTAAACCTACTGTGAGAGGGCTAAGATATCCCGTAGAAAATTTGCTTGAACTTCTAGCTTCAGGGATGACTCATGAAGAGATTTTGGATGATTACCCTGATCTTGAAAGCAATGATTTATTGGCCGTTCTTGAATATGCAACCAAACTCACTCAAGTAAAAGGCATTTACAAAGTAGCTTGATGAATTTTTTGGTAGATGCTCAATTGCCAAAGACTCTTTCCTTACTCCTAGCAATGATAGGACATGATAGTATTCACACCCTAGATCTTCCTGATAAAAATCTCATACAAGATAATTTTCTTCTCCAACTTGCTGAAAAAGATGGTAGAGTTATTATTACCAAAGATCTTGATTTTTTAGAATCTCAACTGATTACAGGCGAACCAAAAAAGCTAATTCTAGTCAAAACTGGAAACATCAAAAATCAGGAACTTTTAAACCTATTTAAAAAAAATCGAGTTAATGGCTAGACTTTTGAAAAATTGTGATTTGCTGGAAGTTTGGACAGATGAAATTGTCACTCATAAATAACTGACTAAAAAACAAGCCTGGTATGAAAAACCTTAAAACCACTTTCGGTTTTGGTACCGATCAAAAAATCACCTCCACCATCTTTGAGCCTAAATTTCTTTTTGAAAGCATCGGAACCAGAGGCATAATTTCGAGTAATCACATTGACTTTTCGAGTAGGAAATCGCTTTTTCAGCTCATTTTTCTTTGGTTTGATTTCTTCCAAAATTTCAAAAACCCGACCAGGAATACGTTCTTCCAATTGAGACGTCGTGTACAAATGACTATTTACGTGCAATTTCTTTAGCTCAAATCGATTCCCAAAGGTCTTGAATCCTCCTGCTTTTAATATTCCTGCCAAAGGTTCAATCAAGTATTTTTCAGCTTCGCCAAAAGTGGTAATAGTATCGATTTCCTCCTGAGGAGTATAAGAAAACCGCTGGATATCCTTCCCAAGTTCCAACGCTTCAATCTCCATTGAATTAGAAGCATTCTTCTTTTCCCAAGAAAGAAGTAATTCCTTCACTTCATTTTTTACCGAGATGATTTGGACTTTCTGGATCTCTGGAAGCTCCTCTAGTGCCTGAGAAATATCCAGCATCGGAGAGAGTTTGAGAAGAATAGAATTACTCTTGCTCTTCATCAGCTCCCATGCTGCTGCTACGTTGGGTTGGCAATCTTCGAGCCTGTACAATTTCTGATTTGAATCTCCTCTTCGAGCCGGATCGGCATAGATCAGGTCAAAATGATCTTCAGATCTTGATAAGAACGCTACCCCATCCCCAATTTCGATCTGAAACTTTTCAGGAGCTAATTTTCCTAGATTCTGACTTGCGATTTCAGCCAGATCTTCTTGCTGTTCACAATAAATAGCCTGCTCAAAGCCTTTGCTTAAATACAAACTATCCACTCCAAATCCCCCTGTCAGATCAATCATAATTTTTCCTGATCGACCTTTTGACTTGAACTCGGCAGTGTCTTCCGAACTGCTCTGCTCAAGAGAAATACTGACAGGAAAGATCAACTGAGGATCTGAAGTCCAAGAAGGAAGTTTTTTCCTTGCTTTTTGTCGCGCGGAAATCTGCTGAACAGCAGCTTTTAAGTCAAAATCAGTTTTCCCCTGATATTTAAAAAGTAAAAGTGCAGGATCGTCATCCAGATGATCCTGCACAAATTGTCTAATGTCAGCCCGATGATATTGGCCCAACTCCATTTAAACGAGCTTGTTTTTCAGAGCGAATTCTGCAATCTGCACCGCATTGGTAGCAGCTCCTTTTCGAAGGTTATCTGCAACAATCCACATATTTAGCGTGTTTGCCTGCGATTCATCTCTGCGAAGTCTCCCTACAAATACCTCATCCTTCTTATGCGCTGTGATTGGCATTGGATAGATAAAGTTAGCCGGATCATCTTGGACAATGATGCCAGGAGCATTGGAGAGTAGTTCGCGAACTTCTGCCAAGTCAAAATCTTGGTCGAATTCCACATTTACTGCCTCAGAATGTCCTCCCATCGTTGGGACTCGAACGGTCGTGGCAGTTACTTTAATTGTATCGTCAGAGAAAATTTTTCTGGTTTCATTAATCATCTTCATTTCCTCCTTTGTATAACCATTTGGCTGGAATACATCAATATGAGGAAGCACATTCATGTCGATCTTATAAGGATAAACCATCTCAGGCTTAGTTCCAGCTCGCTCAGCCATCATCTGATCTACAGCGGCCTTGCCGGTTCCTGTGACAGACTGATAAGTTGATACTACGATTCGTTTGATTCCATAGCGCTGGCGCAAAGGTTCCAGAGCCAAGACCATCTGAATCGTAGAGCAGTTTGGATTAGCTATGATTTTATCTTCTTTGGTAATCTCATTTGCGTTTATTTCCGGTACGATTAATTTTTTGCTCGGGTCCATTCTCCATGCAGAAGAATTGTCGATCACCAAGGTTCCCACTTCAGCAAATTTTGGTGCCCACTCTAGGGAAGTACTTCCTCCTGCGGAGAAAATGGCAATTTCCGGTTTTAATGATACTGCTTCCTCTAGACCAATTACCGAATAGTCTTTGCCTTTATAGGCTATTTTTTTGCCGACTGATCGCTCACTGGCAACTAATAAAAGTTCCCTAAAAGGGAAGTTGTGCTCATCGAGCACCTCAAGGATTTCGGATCCTACCAAGCCGGTAGCCCCTACTACTGCTAATTTCATCGAAAGATTTCTAATAGGTTGTAAAATTGAAGAAGCAAAAGTAAGGACTATGGGTTCACTTTCAGGTGAATGATTAAAGATTTTTGAATGAAAAACCAATTTTTTTAATTAGGATTGCCTAAAAAGTCAGGTATTTTTTGCTTAAATTGTTTGTAGTTTTTAGACTAATTGAAATCATGCATATTTTTTTGGCATTTCTTATTTTGAGTTTTGCTGGAGTGAATCCCAACAGTGGCTTTTCAAAAGCAAAACCAAATCAAAGTCAGCGATTTGAGGATAGTTTCACTCTGGCAAATGATCCACAAGAATTTCTTCCAGGATGGACTGGTAATGAAGTCAGAAGCACTGCTAGCCGAATTTTTCGAAGTCCACAGGGAAGGAATGGTTCAAATGCATTGGCAGTTCAGCCTATTTCTTCTTTCAATGCAGTAATTACTGTTAGACTTCTGAATACTGATCTAATCGATCCGAAAATACAGTTCTGGGCGAGATCAATCCAAAATGGAACGGGTACCAGAGCTGCAGAAGTCCTTTATTCGTGGAAGATAATGGGCCAAACCAGCTTTACTAGTCCAGTGTCTTTGGGAGGCCCGCGGGAGTTTCCAAACGAGAATCAAGAATTTAGAAAGTTCCAACTTAACGTGCCTGAGGCCTTAAAAGAAGGTAAAGAGCTTATTTTGAAACTAGAGGTTCGCTATGGTCCTGGTACGGGTAGCGCAGCCCGCTGGGTAATGGATGACTTCGAGTTTGGTGAATTCAAAGAAGATCTTTCTCCTCCTTTAGTAAGTCTAGTGCGGGGCTTTGATGAAAAAATAGTGGAGGTCACCTTTAATGAGGGACTTGATCCTGTCTTTTCAACATTTATTTTGAACTATGAGTTTGAAGGGATCACACTTCAAAAAGCAGAATTGAAGAATGATTCACTGATATATCTTTTTTCAAATGAATCCCTGATTAAAGGGCAGAAGTACGAATTGAAAATCAGACAAGTTCCTGACCTGGAAGGGAATTTCATGAAAGATACTTTGCTGACCTTCACTTTTTTTGACCCAACTGATATTTCTCTCAAAGGGCTTGTAATCAATGAAATCATGCCTGCACCAAAAGCTGATTTGGATCTGCCTAATGTGGAGTACATGGAGCTTTTTAATGCAAGTGATCAAGACTTTCGATTGGATGAGTTGTCTCTGTCAAACTCAAGAACATCCATTTTGCTTCCGGCAGCTTGGCTCGCATCAGGTGATTATTTGATTCTCGCTCCAGAAAATCAAGCCTCGTTACTGGCTGAGTATGGAATGGTTTTACCAATAAAAAATTGGCCGACCTTGCTCAATTCAGCTGATGTATTGACCCTCTCCAAAAATGATGGTAAAGTAGTTGATCAGTTAAGCTATTTGGCTGCAAGCTGGAAAGGTTCTGAATTTGCAAATGGAGGGTTTAGTCTGGAAGTTGTAAATCCATTTTATTCCTGTGATCAATCAGTATTACTTCAGGCTTCCAGGGATCCTTTGCGAGGAACGCCCGGAAGGCAGAATTCTGTTTTCTCTTTGGAAGTGGACTCAGAAAAACCTTCCATTATCCGTTCATTTTTCAGAGATGAGTCAAGCATTATTTTAGACTTTTCAAAAGCTGTATTTCCCAGTCTGAGTGAAAAGAACTTTTCTATCGAGCCTGAGCTGCCAATCAGTGAAGTAGTTTTTGAAAAGTCAAATCGAATTCTCATTCGCTTCAAATCTCCAGCTGTGGCCAATAGTAGTTATAAACTGAGCTTTAGCGATATCCTGGATTGTAATGGAAATAGCCTTGAGCAGAATAAATTCATCGAATTGGTTATGCCTGTTGCTGCTAAAATTGGTGATTTGGTCATCAGTGAGTTGCTTTTTAATCCAAAGACTGGTTTCCCAAAATTTGTTGAGATTCAAAACATAACTACTGCAACGCTTGAATTCAGCTCTTGGCAATTGGCAAACTTCGATGATGCCGGAAATCCGGATCAAAAGCGAACGCTGGGAGAAGAAAATCTTCAAATCCCAGCAGGAGGCTATGCTGTTTTTACTACGAACACATCATTGCTTCAGTCCGCCTATCCAAACTCGGAAATAAATACTTTTAACACCTTAAGTTCTCTTCCCAGTTTACCTATTTCAGGCGGAAATGTGGTTTTATTAAATGGTTTTGGGCAAATTGTGGAGGTATTTAACTATTCAGATGAGATGCACCATCCTCTTCTTCAAGATTCTAAAGGGGTATCGCTAGAACGGATTTCGAGTACTACGCCGATAGACAACTTGTCAAACTGGCATTCGGCATCTGGAGTTGCTGGTTATGCCACTCCGGGTAAGAAGAATTCTCAATTTATCTCAGCGGAGTATGACGGAAGTATTATTCAAATTGAACCCGAGGCATTTGATCCTGAAGGAAGTAATGGCAATACCTTTGTGAGCGTAAAATATGAATTGAATCAAGCCGGCTGGATTGGTAGTTTTAAAGTTTATTCGATTTCTGGCCAACTTATTCAAGTGCTTGCTCAAAATGAAATATTGGGGACAAAAGGGTTTTTCACGTGGACAGGAACAGATTCCTCAGGACAAATTGTGAGGACCGGTTACTATATTTTGTTGGTAGAACTTTTTGATCTATCAGGGAATCAAAAATACATTAAAAAGACTATTGTGGTAGCCACGAAATTCTAATTTCCTATGATGGCCTGTCATGAATTAATTTTTTTTGGTAAATTAGGATAGCTGAACTACTCAAACCCATGGACAAAGACTTAATTAATTTAGCCTTGTATTCGTTTTGTATTCAAAACGCTAATTCAATAACCGAAGTAGCACAATACCTTAAAATGAAACACCGCTTGGAAGTTGAGCTGCTAGTTCTTCAAAAAAGATTGGATAAAATTTTACTTGAGGAAAAAGCCGTGGCTTAGGTAAATTAGTTCTTCATTTGAAATTTCCTTCTGAATTAAGTTTTAATACCATTCGATTTCGATTTTAAGTGATCATCCAAGTATCGAGTAGCTGTGGTATTATTTTTATACATAATTCAATTCGGTTAATCTTTGGAAATCCATTCGCTACATGTACTTTAGAGAAATTTTTACAGACAAAAAGCACCAATTACTACTACCCTAAATCTTTTAGTTATGAGTCAAGGAGAAAAGACAGCTTATTCCATAGAGGAATTGAAAGAATTTGAAATTATTATCTTAGCTAAACTTGCTAGCGCAAAAGGAGAGCTGACCATACTCAGGGAATCACTAAGTAAGAAAAATGATAGTGGAACTGATTTTACAGCCTCTACTTCAAAATTGTTGGAAGACGGTGCAGATACACTTGAGCGTGAGAGTCAAAATCAGCTTGCTGCACGTCAGCAAAAGTTCATCATTAATCTGGAGAATGCTTTGGTCAGAATTAAAAACAATACTTACGGCATGTGTATAGATACCGGTAAATTGATTTCAAAAGAGCGTTTGAAAGCTGTTCCTCATACGATGCATTCGATTGAGGCAAAGTTGGCAAAGCAGTAGTCTTGGATTTTCTTCACCGGCATATAGAAGCCTTGATTTTCTGTGCACCTTCTCCTTTGTCTGTTTCAGAAATTACAAAATGTCTGAATGAAATGTTCGAAGCGAAAGTGCCTGAGGTTCATGTTTTGAACGCAATCAATGAGCTTACAAATAAGTACCAATCAGAAGATTTTTCATTTCAACTAGAGCTTCTGGGGGGTGGGTTCCAATTTTTGACAAAGCCAGCTTACCAAGCTTCAATAAGCATTCTTTTAAAGCAACAATCACAAAAAAGGCTCTCTACCGCTCAGTTAGAAACACTTTCTATTATTGCCTATAAACAGCCAATTACCAAAGGAGAAATTGAGCGAATACGGGGGGTAAACAGTGATTATTCAGTGCAAAAGCTGCTAGACAAAGCGCTTGTAGAAATTCAAGGTAAATCAGATGGAATCGGAAGACCGTTGATCTACGGTACTTCCAATAAGTTCATGGAGTACTTTGGAATTAACGCTATATCAGATCTTCCTCAGCCCAAGGATTTTTCAAACCTTGACAACCAGATTGGTGAGCAAAAAGATTAATTACTCAAGTAACGCTACCTTAGCTAGTTGAGTAATTAGGAACTTTTTTCCAGATATAACTTCTATACATAGCACTCGGGTGCGGCGTGTCTCCCCTTTTTCAAATTTCCTTCCATCCAGAAGGAATTTGATTCCTAGCTTTAGATCTGAAAGGAAGATGAATTTGTTTTCTTGACCAGTCAAATCGTATTTGCTCATCTCTTTCATCAAAAAAAGGTCTCCAGAAGAACTAGCTTTAGGATTTAGCATGTGCTTTCGCAACGGGATCAATAGATCAATTGGAAATATTTTCTCCAAAAGAATTGGATCCATTAGCCCAACAAAAGTTTTCTTCCATTCGACTCCATGTGGGGCTGTATTTATTCCAAACTTTTTGAATACATGAAGGTGCGCGATCTCATGAATGAGCGTGAGAAGGAACTGGTAGGGGTTGAGATCAGAATTGAGCGTAATAGTTTGGATTTCCCGATCTCTTCGATATCTAAAATCTCCTAATTTTGACTTTCTACTTCGGGTAATCTGAAAGTGGAAGGGCTCTTTTTTCCAAAGTTCGATACAATAGTTAACTGCCGAGCTAGGGAGTTGATGTTCAAAAACTTGGGTTAATTTTTTTGCGCTACTCATTACTAAAAATATAAAAAAAAAGAGTCTCGAAATGTCGAGACTCAATTTTTCTAGAAGTGAGAGTTAATTACTTAACTTCTTCAACAACTTCTTCTACTATTACAGCAGCAGAATCAGCAGTCTCTTCGACTACTTCGATTGTCTCTTCAACAACTTCAGTGGACTCTGTAGTCTCAGTTGTCTCTTCGGTTACTTCTTTGTTACCGCAAGATGCTGTAGCCATAAGACCAGCGATTGCGAAAATTGCAAATACTTTTTTCATTTTTTGTGGTTTTCTTAATTACGATGCGAAGGTATCACTACTTTCTATAATAAAACAAGTGCCGTTCAAATATTTTTATTTGCTCTTGTAGATGATCTTAACCGGGACTCCCACGAAATCAAAGTTTTCACGAATTCGATTCTCCAAATACCGTGTATAGGGTGATTTTATATATTGGGGAAGGTTACAAAAGAATGCAATGACTGGATTTTTGGTTGGTAATTGGGTGACATATTTGATTTTGATATACTTTCCTTTCCAGGCTGGAGGTGGATATTTTTCGATTTCTGTAAGCATTACATCGTTTAATTTCGAAGTAGTGACTTTTCTAGTTTTGTTTTCAAAGACTTTAACAGCTAGTTCAATTGCCTGCATAATTCGCTGTTTTTCAGTCACAGAGGTAAAAATTATTGGGATCCATTTGTTTTCGCCTAGTCGCTCGATCATATCATCTTTAATGGCGCCCATAGTTTTGTGATCTTTTTCTATCAAATCCCACTTATTCACCATGATCATGATCCCTTTGTTGTTTTTAATTGCCAAGGCGATCAAATTGATATCCTGTGATTCTAGCCCTCTGGTGGCATCCACCATTACGATCACTACATCAGACTCTTCAAGTGTGCGAAGCGAACGCATCACCGAATAAAACTCGACATCCTCCGTGACTTTAGATTTTTTTCGAATTCCTGCAGTATCGGTAATAATGAAGTCCTTGCCGTAAAGCTTGTACCGGGTATGAATTGCATCTCTTGTGGTACCGGCTTCATCGGTAACAATGGATCGTTCTTTGCCCAAAAGGGCGTTTAGGAATGAGGACTTCCCTACATTCGGTCTTCCAAGGATTGAGATTTTTGGAGTATCTGCATCAGGATCTTCGTCGCCTTCTTCTTTGAATTGAGTGATCATATCATCCAACAATTCACCTGTACCGCTTCCACTCGCAGATGCGATCGGGAAAACTTCGAAATCACTTACCCCCAATGAATAAAATTCATTGGCCATGAATATTTTTTCCTGATTGTCCGCCTTGTTGGCAACGATGTAAACTGGTTTTTTGGTGGCCCTCAGTTCATGTGCGAAATCGGTATCCAAATCAGTGACACCATCATGACAGTCTACCACAAATAGAACTACATCTGCTTCTTCTATAGCAAGTTTTACTTGTTTTCTGATTTCTGCTTCGTAGATATCGTCTGATCCGACGACGTATCCTCCAGTGTCAATCACTGAAAAGAACTTGCCGGCCCACTGCGCATGGCCATAATGACGGTCACGCGTCACCCCACTCATGTTGTCTTCAATTGCTTTTCGCTCTTCTACTAATCGGTTAAACAAGGTGGATTTACCCACATTTGGTCTACCTACTATTGCTACAATATTTGCCATAATCAAGTTGGGTCGTACCCAAATTTTTTCAATTTCAATTTATTTTTTCTCCAGTCCTGCTCCACCTTTACAAAGGTTTCCAAGAAGACTTTTTTGCCGAAGAATTTTTCTAATTCCTCTCGGGATTCTATCCCGACTTTTTTGAGCATTTTACCCTTTTCACCTATCATTATCCCTTTTTGACTTTCCCGCTCTACGAAAATGTTTGCTCGGATCCGGATCATGGTAGCATCTTCTTTGAAGTCTTCGATACTTACTTCAGTACTATAAGGAACTTCCTTTTTATAATTAGTGAAGATCTTCTCTCGAATTATCTCGGAGGCAAAGAACCTTTCGGAGCGATCAGAAAGTTCCGCCTTATCGTAATAGGCTGGATGCTCAGGTAATCGATCTAAGATTTCCTGATTGATTTTTTCGATATTGAATTTTTCACCTGCAGAAATGGGGATAACCAATTCGGTCTTTAGTCTGGATGTCCAATAAGTCGTCACCTCTTCTAGCTGACCTTCTTTCGCCAAGTCGATTTTATTGACTACCAATAGTACGGGGACCCCGGAATTATTGATTTTTTCAATCACATGCTCAATATCAGTATCTGTTTCAAAGAGATCGGTGACGAACAGAATAATGTCGGCATCTTCCAGTGAGATGTTGACAAAACTCATCATATTCTTCTGAAGTTCGTATTGCGGCTTCAACATACCCGGAGTATCCGAAAAAACAATTTGATAATTTTCCGAATTTGTGAGGCCAACAATCCTGTGACGAGTCGTCTGTGCTTTGGATGTAATAATCGAAACTCGCTCACCTACAAGGATATTCATCAAGGTGGATTTACCCACGTTTGGTTTACCGATAATATTGACGAATCCTGCCTGATGTTTATTTGTGCTCATTTTAAAAATTTTTACAAAGGTACTTGATTTTGTAGAGTTTCTCTTTACCTTTGTATCACAATCAGCCAGAAGGGCTATTCAAACAGAAATAAAGACGCAAGTCTAAAGACATATCGCGGGATGGAGCAGTTGGTAGCTCGTCGGGCTCATAACCCGAAGGTCACAGGTTCGAGTCCTGTTCCCGCTACAAGAAACCCCTTATACGTAACGTATTTGGGGTTTTCTTTTTTAGGGGGTTGGTTTGCAGGGAATTGCCCATTTTTAAAGGCAAAAAATTAGGGAGTTGGAACCCATTCAATCTCTGGTATCAAATTTATCAATCGATAAAGTTAAAAAATAATTTTTGTCTAAATTTCTATTATTTGCTTTTCAACTCTACTAGTATTAAGTTAAGTAAAAATTATAATTTACGATCCAAATTACTTCTGCATGAAAAAATTTACGATTCTCAGTTTTTGCATTGGAATTTCCTATTTATTAAATTCCTGTGCTTCAATAGTTATTCAAGATACTCCACCTCCAAAAATTGCTACTTTTGAAAATGAACTCTCCAAAGACCAGAATTATGTATTAGCCAATGAATGGATGGTAGAAAGTTTCAATAATGCTACAAGTGTCATTCAATTCACAGATAAGGAGTCGGGCACTGTTAAAGGTAAGTACACTATCAAATCGGCTTACATTAGCACAAGCACTTATGTGGCTTCTACAGATGCATTATTTGCCATAATTACGATTAGGGTAAAAGACAAACTAAGTAGAATTGAGATTGATCCACCAACTGACGCATTTTTTTCACGAAAAAGTATGGGTTATGAAATAGGGTACACTGCTTCAATGTTTGATGAAGCTGCAAGCAAATTGGTTGCAGATTTCCAAAGTAGAATGCAAGGTGAAGCAATTGGTGAGTGGTGATGTTGGCTAATTTTGAGACAAATCTGCTTCTAGAGATAATAGCCATTGAATAGATTTTAATTCATTTTAAAGTATAACTAAAAAAAGGTTTGAAATGGGTGTAATTGCCAATTAAACCCATTTCTGCTTTTAAATTTTTACCAATCTTTATTCTCTGGTATAGAAGTTATTTTTTTTATAATTTACTATTTATCAATGCTTTACAGAAATTTAATCTAAATGAGCTATAATGAAAAATAAGTCGTTTCGTTTTTAGCTAATTATTGGGTATCGTAAGTAAGGTTGAGAGATAATCTAACCCATTCAATTTCTCGAATTAAACCAAACCCGAATACTTTTTTAATCATTTCTCTTTTTCTGGCTTGGGATCTTCGCTCCACCTCATTGGAGTAAACCCATTCAGTTGGATGTATTGCAATCCCTGCCATCAACAAAGTTTCCATTTCAATTTTAGAAATATACTTTTCAAAATATGCTTTCAGGATCAGTGCTTTTTGTGCTTTGGATAGTGTCATCTGACTTACTTTAGTAAGAATTCTGAATTAATTGAGTGTTAAAAGGCCTTTCCGGTGGAAGGAAAACCCTAAGGCAAAGTAACTTTTTCGGTAAGGCAAATAAGATTAATTTTTTATGCACCTCACTGAAAGTCCAAATTCTTTCGAGGTTCCACCCCAATTCGGACTTTCAGCTCCTGATCTGATCATAACTCCCCAATATATTAGAGGACTGTCTTGAAATTGGGGTGTACTAGGATATAGGTCTGATGTCCACCAACTTGTACTAATTCCTAAGTCATAAAATGATCCTCCGTTATTTCTATATCCTGAGGGAAAAGCAGAAAATTTACTTTTATTATTTGACAAGTCAGACTGAGGCCATACAATTCCATCCTTTTTAATTTTTCTCAAAGCTTCATTACCACTACCAAGAAATTGTATTAATTTTTCGAATTCGGATTTTGTAGGGATTTTCCATCCTGTAGGGCAACAATTTCTAGAATCACTTATTGCATACCAATTATAAAATTTTCCATTGAACGTATCATTAGATGGGTTATTATTGTAGTTACTCCACCCAGGTTTAATCACTTCAGGAGAGTTTGTTGGTCTTCCCCATTCTGAATTTGTTTTAAGTTCTGGTATTGGATCTCCATTTGCAAAAACAGACGTTCTTAAATTCTCGGCCATCCAAATTTGATCACCGATTTTAATTGTTAAATATTTGTTGCCTTGAATGTCGGCTATTTCTCCAAATTCTTGATCATTAAAATTTTGATCTGGATTTTCAGTTCCACTACATCCAAAAATTAGGCAAGCAAAAAAGATAAAGATTAGTTTTTTCATTTTTCAATTGTTTATTTTTAATTATTTAGGAAGTTAATGCAGTATGGATTTAGAGTCATACCCATTCGATTTTTGTATAGAGTATCCCAAAAACCCTTTCGATCAATTGCCTTCTTTGCTTGTCCTTTAGTTGTTCGCCTTCAGTTGGGAGGATCCAAGATATTGGAGACATTACTATACCATGGATCAATAAGGTTTCCATTTCCTGTTTAGTTATGGACTTATCAAAATAGGCTTTCAGGATCCGTGACTTTTCATTTTTAGATACTTCCATCTAATCTAAATACAGGTTGTATTAATAAATTCATTTTCTGCAGTGCTTCAATATAGGTTTTCAAAGATTCGTCTTCAATACGATCAAAAAACAAAGGGAGTTCCATATTTCCCAAACCTAGTTTTAAGCATTCTTTAGCCTCCAAACTGTTAATGATACCTTTATGAAGTGCTTTTAAAACTTCTTTCTTAAAATCCAATACAGGTGCTTTTTGCATTTTTTTAAATAGTTTACTCTTGGATTATACGATCAATCAGAATATCTAATTCCTGCTCTGTCATAGCTTCCAAGTCAATCTTTTGGCTGTGGGAGGTACTCTGGAGTTTCGGTATCAAATACGGCATCAAATCAGTCATGAATTTAAGTCTGTCTTTTGCCTCCAACGATTCCAAATCTTCTTGGATCTTTTCAAAGTTGTCATCAAACAAAGATTGTATTCTATCCTTCATCATTGAAGTAGTTTTATTAACCGCTCCTTTTGGTCTCCCAGCATTTCCATTTTCAAACTTTCCCATCTCTCCCGTATTTGTTCCGTAATTTACGATAATTCAAACTATCTTAAGTTGAAGATTAGTATTTTCATTTAAGCGGTTTTAAACTTCATCTAATAGAATTTTAATTGATGGGTGCTAAACCTTATTAAAAATACCTTATTAAGAATATCTTATTAAGAAACCTTATTATAGCTGTCCTATTTGATGTTGTGTCATTTGCCCTGTCATTTGTTGTACTTTTTTTTGCCTCCTTATTATAGGTGTCCTAATGGTGTCCTATGGTGGAAACTCCTTTCCTGTTAGTAATGCTCTCGCTTTTAGATAGGCTTGATTCTGAGCTTCTTTTAATTGATATGCCTTATTTATTATTTTTTTGCTTTCCGCTTCATAGGCTAGCTTATCCAGTGTTAAGTTTTTGCTTATATAAAACCCCCTATTTGATTTACTATAAATGACAAGTCCCCAATTAATTCTTAGGTCGGTCTTGATTTTATCAATCCAATATCTTTTTGAGTATTTCTGTAATTCATCTGGAAGATCTTCAGATTCTCTAACTGCTTTGGGATTCCCTGCCATTCTTGAAAACCAAAATTTATTTGTAACCTTCATGAATGCTTTATTACCCAGCATGCTTTTGAATGCCAAAAGTGCCAAAAGACAAACGAATTCAAATTCTGTCTTTTCATTTTCGTAATATTTAAAGAATACTTCTCGATTTATTCCAGTCATGGGCAAAGGCTTTCCGCTGTACTCATAGTACAATTTATTCCCATTATTATAGGTCTTGTTAATATCTCCGATTGATACGTTAAAGTTTTTTCCAGCTTGTCGAATAGCATCGTGCTTTGCAACACTTAAAGAATTTGCTTCCCTGAAAATGGCATAATCAAATATGTCACCAAGAACCTTATTTGGATCCATCAAAAACCCTTTGAGAATCGGAATAGGGAAATTAAAGAAGTCATATTTATCCATCTGACAACCTCCTTTCTGATTCCTTTAAGTTGATCAGAATTAGTGGTCTTAAACTGGTATATTTAAGTTCTGCTTTTGATTGGATACCTTTAGCAGTTCGGGCGTTTGTTGGATAGGATCCAAGGGACGCCCATTCTTTTTTTGGTGTCATCTTGGATCAGTATTTTACAGTTTTGACTTTGTGAAGTGATGCTTCTATTTCACTTTCCTTGTATAGGACACGCCCTCCAATCAGATAAGACTGAATTAGTCCCCGCTTGCTCCAATCATTGAGTGTCACTAAAGATATTTTCAGCTTGTCTGCGGTCTCTTTTCGTGTGAGTAGTTTTTCACTCTGAGAATGGGTGGGGGTTATCTGAATGTTTTTGACTGCATCCAAGACCGCTTGATTGATTAAGCCTTTCAGCTCCTCAGTAGTGTGAGTTGATAAAATTAGATTGTCCATTTTCCTTTGTTTCGATTTATTTAAACCAAAGGTATTCGAATGCAAAAAGTCAGATTATACCAAATAGACTATGGTATAAAGTGTACATTAAATAAAGTAATATTCAGCTAAATCACATTTCGATAGTTTTACTGTCCCCAACGAAACCCTATTATTAAAATCCTTTACTGAAATAAAAATTACCTCTTTTTCTGATAAGGTTCTCTGAAGGAAATTCATTCCTACATATTTAATAACGCTCGCAAGTAGCATTTTCCCATTGTCTTTTGTCCCTATCCATGTACTAAGGTTTTCAGATAAAAGATCTTTTGAAAATAGCCTTTTCTTTAAATCTTGATATTCTTTATCAGTTCCAAATTTCTCTTTAAACAGTTCTTCTAATGTTTTTAAGGCTTTAGTAGGGATGGTTTTGGATTTACTTTTGACCTCTATTTTTTCAATATATTTTGTTAGTAGGGATCTCAAATGTTTTAAATATTGATCTGATGACCTGCCTTGAAAAAAAGAATTGTTTTTTAGAAAAGTTAAGTCACAACCCAATTCATTTTTTAAGCCTAATTCAACAGCTTGGTGATTTTTAGCTGTAATTCCCTCTAAAGAAAAATCCTTTAGAATTATCTTTTGCCTATCAATTTGAAGGCTATCAAAAAATTTCTCTGTTTTTTGGATCTCAAGCTGTAAAAACTCGATTCTATCTAAATATTCTAATGTGTCCAAAAACCATTCTGGATATGTCATCACTTTTTGTCTTAAATCGATAACTAATGCCCAATCAAAAACCTGTTTTTTAGCATAATTTATAGAGTAACGATCTTTAGAAAATGGATATTTCAAGTCAGGTTCTGGTTTTCCATCAATCCAGTCTTGAAAAGAATAATTATTGTGGGCTTCCATTTCGGCTGACTTTTAAAAGTGACCTATTCCAATGCTCCATTAATTTATTGGCGTTTTCTTCAGGTGTTACTTTGATGTAGAGTAGAAAAGCCTTTTCGGTTCGGTGTCCTGTGATCTTCATTAAGCTTATGGCAGGGTATCCCGATTTAAAGACGTTGGTCGCAAAGGATCTGCGCGCGGTGTGTGTGGTTACTAGTTCATGCTTTTTCTTAGCCTCTGTGACCTTAAGTCCACCTTTTATTCCCTCTACATCCACATTGACTTTTAATGCCTCCACGGTCTCCGAAATATCTTTTAGATAGGAATTCATTTTTTGGTTACTGATAGCAGGGGGCAAGCTGTTTGGATATAGGTCTCTATACTTATTCATTATTTCCCTTACAATTGGATGAATCGGGATGACTACCTTTTCACCTGTTTTGAATGTCGTAATCGTTATTTTCTCCGTTCCTATGTCTTCAGGCTTAATATTGGTGAAGTCCGAAAACCTTAGACCTGTCCAGCATCCCACGACAAATAAATCCCTTACCCGCTCTAAGTGTGGACTTGCTGAAAAATCCTTTTCATAAATAGCCGTGACTTCTTCTTCAGTCAGGTAAATAGAAAACCCTGCAACTTTGTGGGCTTTGAATTGCTTGGACTGAAAATACATATTGGTATTGTATCCGTTTTCAGTGGCATAGCTTAAGAAGGTCTTAATTACTTGAACGTACTTACCAACGTTATTCAGGGAATAGCTTTTTTTGATGACCTTCTTATCCTTACCGGTAATAGGCTTATTCAGGTAGTCTACATATTTAGTATAAAAGTTTTTGTCTATGGATTCAAAAGTCAAGTGATACTTTTTGCCAAAATCGGTAAGGTTGCTATAAACAGTATTATACTTTTGAACGGATCTTTTATCAAACTTCTTTCCACCTGCGGTTAATCTTAGCCCAGATTCTGAATCCTGAATAAACCGTTTAAACAATTCCAAAAAAGTAGGTGGTCGGCTTTCTTCTTCAGCTGTTTTTGCTGTCTCGTTTCTTTTTAGTTCGGTATCCAATCGGGCAGTGAGTTCCTTTGGATGTGGAGGTCTTCCCATTTCTGAGACTAGATTAAGGAATGCTTTTTGCGCTTCCCTTTCAATATGGTTTAGGTCGTTATTGAAAACCTTTGACATTGGGAATTCTTTAACCTCCCTCGCTAATTTTTTAGCATCATTCCAAAAATTGGGATGGATAGTTTTTAGTGTAGGGTATTTAATGACGTTGCCATCAAATCTGATTATTAAGATTATTGGGGTTTCACCGTCTTTTCTCTTATCCCTTAGATTAAAATTAAAATTTGCCATGCTGAATATCTTTTGATTGGATACCTAAAGATAATCAAAAACTAATCGGGGGTTGGTTTGGGGGTTGGTTTTCTTTAATCTAATCTTATTTATTCTAATCTTATTTAATTAGTAAAATACTAAATCAATTGATAATCAGTGCTTTTACAAAAAGTAAGGTTTACTAAAATTAAGGGGTATTTAGCCCTGTTCCCGCTACTTCGAAGCCAATCAGAAATGATTGGCTTTTTTTATTTCAAAATGTCATAAGTTGACTTTTAATGGCTATTGACGCTATTTCTGCTACACTATAAGATACCAAAAATCCTATCCTTTTTTATTTAGCTTGTTTTAACTTTCTCTATGTCGAACCGGTATGCAAGTCATAGGTTAAAACTTTAATAGCTTTTGGGGCTACTCCCCATTGTCCTAACGAATATTTGAAATAGCACTTTTTTGTTTCATTTAATTCTTGGTGTAGACCGAAGTAATTTGCTAACTTTCTGTCCAATTATCCACACATAATGGACACTAGCTTGAAGATAATAGCTACTACATTGGTCAATCTTCCGATTCAAATAGTTTGGAAAGTATGGATTAGACCAATCCACATCAAAAACTGGAATAATGCAAGTTCGGCTTGGTACACACCGTTTGCAAAGAATAGGTTTAAAGTGGGTAGGGAGTTTATGTATCGTATGGAGGCTAGAGACGGCAGCTTTGGCTTTGACTTTGAAGGGAAATATTCAACGATTGAAACTGAAAAGCTAATCGAATACGTGCTAGCCGACGGAAGAAATGTTTCAATAAGTTTCGAAAAAGAAGGGACAAGCGTGCGCGTTATTGAAACATTTGAGCCAAAACAGAAAAATTCAACAGTAACTCAGTATCAGGACCGGCAGGCAATCTTAGATAATTTTAAGAGATATTCCGAAAGCCTTTGAATGCATTGTAACAAGAGATTTTTCCTAAAATGATTTATTTTTTTCTCTCAGTTCTCAAGCAAATCTTCCCACTTCAAAACCCTGAATTTCCATCGCTGTAGCCTTTTGCTGATGCAATTCTGCCAAGATTTTCCCGGTGGCTGGTGCCAAAGAAATTCCCATCATGGAATGTCCACTTCCTACCAAAACATTGCTATAACCCGGAGCAAAACCGATATAAGGTAGGCCATCAGGAGAGCAGGGACGAAGACCTTTCCAGATTTGATTTTCGGCTGGAAATTTCGCCTCAAATTCTGGATAAAAGCGATTGATTGATTCGAAAATTCCCCTTACCCGATTCAGATTGACGGATTGGTTAGTGCCGGCGATTTCCATGGTTCCACCAAAGCGAACTGTTTCCGAATAGGGGCTAACAGCCACTTTCATTTCTGTTAAAATCGTTGCTTGTTTAATCTCAGGCTTATTTTCTTGTACAAAAGAGTAGCCTTTCCCTCCCATCATTGGTATGAAGAAATCCAACATTTTAGCTAGTTCACCAGACCAAGAACCCCCACAAAGCAAGACTTTTTCAGATTCGATTTTACCCTGATCCGTCAAGATAGCTTCCACTTTAGCTCCGGTTTTCTCAAAGCCTAAAACCTGTGTGTTGTATAAAAACTTGACTCCTTTTTCCTCGAGATATTTTTTCAAAAAGCTATATAAAGCCCCGGGATCCAAGTGCGCATCCCCCGGAAAAAGTACTGCTCCTCTGGCTTTGACTTCCAGATTGGGTTCTATATTTCGAATATCAGCTGGACTTAGGATTTCGGCTTCCAAACCGTATTTCCGAGCCAAATGGGCAAATTCAATTTCCTCTTTTTCTACAGCATCAGTCTGGTAAGCCATCATCAGCCCTTTTTCCACCAAAGCCATGGAAGACTCGGGATGCTCAACTTTAAATTCTTGGTATAAAGCTTTGCTCAGAAGACTGAGATTTTTGAGAAAAGGGATGGCTTTTGTGACTTGCTTTTCATTGGCAGCTTTGAAAAATAGAAGACACCACTGAGCAAGTTTAAAATCCAATCGTGGATGAATGTAAAATGGACTTT